>Ga0181362_1000011_pt1 | contig 36176 bp, 49 predicted proteins | sample Su13NDMM110SN_FD_130095 | JGI IMG/M metagenome (GOLD analysis project Ga0181362, IMG submission 130095) | Freshwater viral communities from Lake Michigan, USA - Su13.ND.MM110.S.N | ecosystem: Environmental > Aquatic > Freshwater > Lake | place: USA: Michigan | collected 2013-07-16 | reverse complement strand
GAAGCCCCCGCGCCGGTCCCCTGCGCTCGACCGCCCCGCGATCTGACCCCCTACCCCCTCGGGGACATGGCCGCGCCGGGGCAGGGGAGGCGCTACAGGGCGGTTCTCGACGAAACCGGCATCGCGGGGCCTGACGATGCAAAAGCCGCCCAGCGGGCTTTTCTGGGGCTTTTAGACCTATCGGCCTTCGAACCGGGTTTCACCGCTTGGCGTTCCGGTTCTTCGGCATGGTCGCGCCGCTGTTGAACGGGTTCTGGTCGTCGGTCGGCCATCCGTCCGCGCCGGTCTGGACGCTGAACCCTCTAGCTTCGTCGGCCTGGGCTACGGAGTCGTGGTGCGGCTTGCATAGCGACCGGACGGGGCCGGTGAAAAACTGGGCGTAATCGTCCCGATGCGGGGGATGATGGTCGACGATGGACATCAGCCGAGTCAGGCCGTCCGCCAGACACAATTCGCAAAGGGGCTGCTTGGCCCTCTGGTCGCGCTTCCTGATCTTCCAAGCCGGGGACTTATACCACGCCACCGATGGCCGGGTCTGGCGGCGCTTGGCGTCATAGCGGCGGCGAGCGTCGGCCCGGTCGGTCACGGGCTGGCGTCTTCCCATGTGAACCGCCGCGGTCGCAGCAGTTCAGCGGGCGACACGTCGAAGGCTAGGGCCTTTGTCTTCACGCCGGGGTTCGCGCTGTTGCCCATCATGTCCCCGCCAGTCGCCGGGCCAGCCTTGAACCCTAGCAGCCGCATCTTGCTAATGACCGCCGACCGCGTCGTTCCGCCTAGCGCCTTCGAAATCTGGGTCGCTGACCGGCCCTTCTTCTTCAGGTCGATTAGCTTCGACACCCGCGCCGGGGTCCAGTCTTCGGTATGCGGGTTGCGGACTCCGGCCATCGGTCGTCCCGTCAGTCGAACGCGGACACTTCAGGCGGCGGGGTGATGGCCCGCGATGCCTCGCCGGATTCCCGTTCGTGCCGGTCGGCCCAGCCGTGCAACAGGTCCGACAGGGAACCCCGCGGGCCGGTCCTGGCGCCAGCGGCGACACGGGCCAGGGCGCTTCCCTTGTTCGGGCGAACCGAAATCGGGGGTTCAAATACGGCGGGGGTCTTCGGGCTTTTGTCATGGGGCTTATGTCATACAGTTTGAGGCCGGAATGTAAACACCGTTTTCAGGCAGCTTCGGCGGGACACGAAACCCCGCATTCGCCGTCAGCCTCGATTTCGTCGAACAGGTCTAGGTTCGACGTCTGGAATCTGGCCTCTCGCGCCAAGGCCGCGATTGAGTCCCGCTCACTAAAGCGCCCGCCCGTCCGCTGTTCGGCGGCGTCCCACCATTTCGCAATTTCCGGGGCTTGCCTGATTTGCTCGATGCGTTTCGCCCGCCGCGCCTGAAAACACAGGTTACAGTTCCCCCAAAGCGCGGACAGGCCCAGGTCGAAGCCCTGGGGCATCTCCGACGTTTCGAAGCGCCGGTCAGGGCCAAACCAGAAGGCCAGGACGTCGCGGTTCGTGACTCCGACCTTCGCCAGCGGATAGCGCCGATCGCGCTTGTCCTTCTCGCTGGCGGATTTCCCATCGCCGACGCGGTCGATTTCGTCGGCGCGGATGCCGATCGGCTCGGCGTATTCGCCCGGCTCACCCATCCCCAAGCTTCGGGCCAGATTGTGAATCGGGAAGACCTTAAGATATTGCGTGCACCACCGTTCACGACCGTTCGGAAGGCGTTGCTTATGGTCGATCAAGGCGTCGAATGGTTCACCTGACCGACTGGCGCTGTTGAAGCCGACTTCCTCCCATGTCCCTTTTTGCGTCCCGTCGTGGCGCCACTCCACCCAGCGGACGTTCACACCCCAGCGCGACCCGCATTCATAGACGAAGCGAAGCGTCTCTTCGCGCTCTTTGCCGGTGTTCGCGAAGGCGACGACGTGGTCGGCTGGGAGGGTGCCGCCATACGCCTCAAGCGCCCGCCAAAGCATATAAGCCGAAGTGCGACCGCCGCTGAACGACCAAAGGGTCGGGCCATCAATGATAAATGAGTCCGCAGTCATACGCCGCCCCGGTTCATTTCCGCCGACGCACTCAGGGCGCGAACTTCGGCAAGGCATCGGGCCGGGACTTCAGTTTTCGGGCTATCAGGCGGCGGCCCCCAGTCGCCCGACTTCCAATCGCCCGACCGTTGCCATTCGCGAATCCGCGCTGGCCACGGGTCGACGTTGTCTGAGGCTGGGGTCGGGCTGAACGCTATCCCAAGGCTGGGGGCGCGCTCGATGGCCTTGTCGACCCAGTTACGCCACGCCGCCGCCCAGTCGGCGCATCGCCGGTCGTGCTGTTGCGCGTGGTTTCTGAACCGTTCGGCCTCGCGGTCGACTGATAGGTTTCGATCAGTCTTCGCCGCCTCTTCCCTTGCCCATGTCAGACAAGGTTTATCGGGGAAGGATTCGGGAATCGGTTTCGAAGGCTTCCTTCGCGAAGGCTTTTCGCCCGGCGCTTCGCCGGAATGAATGAGGGTTAGTTGAGGGTTAATTGAAGGTTTGGGTGCATCTGGTGCACCCCCGCTAGCACGACGTGCACCCCCCCTAGCATCTGGTGCACCCCCCTCCGGGCGCATTTGGTGCATCCCAGGAAACACGGTGTAGATAACGCCCTTCCCCGGCTTTTCGCACCGGCCCAGAAAGCCCGCGGACTCAAGTCGGCGAATGGACATCTGAATCGCCCGCTGACTTAGCGAACATTTCTTCAAGAGGTCCATTTTGTCTTCACGCTTCGACCGAAGCGCCATCCATGTCACGCCTTCGTCGTTAGCCGCATCGGCCAGGGCCAGCAGAACCATTTTATCAGTCGGGGCGATGTCCATTCCCCAGACCAGCGTCATTAGGGCGATGCTCATTGCAACCGACCACGCGCAAGGCTATTTTGTGTGTCAGACACGTCTGGACCTCCACTGTCCGGTGTTTAATGGGGGGGCGAGCCGGTCAGGGCCGCTCCCCCTCCTTATTTGCGCCGAACCCTGACGACCGTCAACCGAACGGGTTAGCGTCTGGGTTCAGCCAATCGGTCGCGGCCTGGGGCGGAAGTTCGTCGGTCCCGCCGTCGTCGTCGGTGATGTAATCGAACTGGGGAATGTAGCGTTGAAGGTCCGACCCGATGGCGCCGCCGCGGAACTTCGCCGTTATCACTTCCATCTTGTTTCGCAGCAGGGCGATTCTCGCTTCCCAGACCTGTTTGTCGACGCCCTTCGGCGGGTCTGACCGTTCCAGATAATAGGCTTCGCGAAATGGGAACATCACGACGTTGGCGTCCTGTTCGATTGACCCGGAGTCGCGAAGGTCGGAAAGCATGGGGCGCTTAGAGTCCCGGTCTTCGACGTTCCGCGACAGTTGCGAAAGGGCGATGACGCCACAGTTCAGGGCCTTGGCCAGCCGCTTAAGGCGCCCTGTTATCTCGCCGACCGCCTCGGTCCGGTTGACGCCCTGGGCGCGGGCGATGGCCATGATCTGAAGGTAATCGACCACGATAAGGGCCAGCGGGCCGCGCTTGGCCAGGCTGAAGCATCGGCGCTCAACGTGTTCGATAGACAGGGTCGAGGAGTCGTCCAGGATGAAATTCGGCGGAATTAGCGCGCTCGCGTCTTCGATCTGGCGGACCTGGTCGTCGGTCAGGCTTTCGCCCTCCATGTCGAAATAGGCAATCGCCCGGCCCTTGGCGCGGGTCAGGGCCGACAGGTTCCGAAGGCTCATTTCGTCCCGGTCCATTTCTAGACAGAAATAGACGACCCGCTTTTCGGGGTTCCGCTGGGCGCATCCAAGGGCCGCGGCGCGGGCGAGGGCGGTCTTCCCCATCGAAGGCCGTCCCCCGATGATGTGAAGGCGCGAGGGCTGAATCCCGCGAAGGCGCCGGTCGAAGCAGCGAAGCCCAGTCATGGCGCCCTTCGTCTTTCCCGTCCGCTTCTCTTCGACCAGCCGCTCGATGGTCGCCGTCGCTGCGTCCCGCGCGCTGATAAGGGTCGTCGAGGCCGGGGCCGCGGACTGAACCATCGACGACAGGCTTCGTTCAGCGGTCGACAGGGTGTCGAAGGCGCTGATTTCCCCGTTCGCGGCGCCGTCCCGAATGACGCCCGCCAGTTCTATCAGAGCGCGGCGCTGGGCGGCCTCGATGACGTTCCCGGCCATAGCTTCGGCGACGCGCGGCGGGGGCGCGTTCACCATCAGGGCGCGGAAAAAGCCGGGGACGTCGACAGGGTCCGCCATCGGGTAATCTGGGGAGAAGGCCGGGTCGGCGGCGAACCTGGTCGACAGGCCGCTTGCCTCGGGGATTTCCCCAGCCCGAACCTTGTCCAGAACCGCGGCGAAGATTCGCGCGTGAAGCGGTTCGGCGAAGTCGTCGGGCGACAGGTCGGGGAACCGGGTCAGCGTCTCGGGGTCGTAAATCACCGACCCGATGACGCCCAGTTCGGCGTCGAGATTCTTCAGGGCGGTCACGACGACGGCCCCGCGAACTTGTCAACGTCGTTCCCCCAGACGGTCCAGCCGGGCCGGGGCGCGCGTCCGAACATTTCCAGATAAGGGCCGCCGACTAGGGCTTCGACCCGGTCGTGAACGCAGTCGGGCTTGCGGCTATGCTCCCGCTTTGCCTCCCAGACCACTTGCCGAACGCCCGCGCTTTGCCGCTTTGGCGACCCTCGACCGAAAACCAGCGCGATTTCGGATTGCTGGCGGAACCAATAACCCATGCCCAAGTCGCTAACTGGCGCGTCACCGAAGAATTCTAACTGATAAGGGGCCGACGCTTTGATCCAGACCGGCCCAAGGCTGCGAAACGTAAAACCCCAGGCTTCGGCTAGGGCGATGGCCTGGGGTATGTGACTCGATATGACCCACATAACCAAAAGGCAGTCAGGGGCGGCGCTTGCCCCAACCGGAATCGCCTTCATGTCGTCGAGACTCATCGTCGGATAAGGGTCGACCGCGGTCGTCGGGACTTCGTCCGTTCCGGCGTATGTCCTGAAGCCCCACGGCGGGTCGCAAAGAATCGCGCCGAACGGCCCGGTCGGAAAATCACGGAAAGAATCCATCTTCAGCCCTCTTGATTCGCGCCGACCAGTCGGGCCAGCGCGGGGAATAATGTTCGACACCGACCAGCCAAGCGGCGACCGCGTCGGCTTCGTCATGGTTCTGAACGTCAACGCCCAGACGCCGGGCGGCGACTATCATTGCCGGTTTTTTCGCCTGACCGTGACCGGCCAGGGCCTTCTTAAGCGTTGCCGGATAGGCCATCGCGACCCGGATTCCGCGTTCGACGCATTCCATTTCGAGGATGCCGGGTAGGCCGTGAAGCTTCACCTGAAGGGCGGCGTTTTCGACCCTAACCGGCGCTTCGTAAACGACCACGCCCGGCCTGAACCGATCTAGCAGGATGCGATAAAACGCCCGCGCCTCTAGCAAATAGGTTCCGACGTCCTTCCCCGTCACCGGAAGTTGGAACGACCCGAAGGCCGGAAGGCGCGAGGCGTCACCCGCACACCATCCGACCCGCGAAGCGTTGTCGAACCCGAGAACAACTGGGTCAGTCAAAGGCCCCGGCCTCGGTCGGCGGGCTGCTCTTCGGCGCCGGGGCTTTTGACCCCGACGCCTTGTCCAGTTCCGCCAGCATCGCTTCGAACAGGGCCGCGTTTGTGTCTGGCGGCGGGCTTTCCCGCCAGCGTTCGATCTGGCGCCGAACGCGGTCCAGGTCCGCCCCTTCCTCGATGCGCCGGACTAGCCAAGCCTGAAACGTCGGCCCGGCCTTCACTGGAACGCTTCCGGCGCTTCGACGGTCGGCGCGAGGGTCATCGCGCGGACTTCCTGCGCCCTGTTCCAGCCGGTCAACCAGTTCTGGGCGCGTTCAGGCGGGCATTCTGGCGGCGGGGTCCCGTCTTCGCCCAGCGCGCCAGCCGTATAACCGCGGGCCTCGTGGTCGATTTCTTCGACGGCGCCGGTCGGGAGGCCGTCAAACGCAGCGGACCAGTCGGCCTTCGGAAGCCCCATCGTCTCGCGGACGAAGTCGCGGGCGCGTTCCTTTTCGGCGAGGTCGGTTCGGGTGTTGTCCGCGTCGGTCATCGCTTCCTTGACCAGCGAGGCCGGGAGGCCAGCCGCGCCCAGTTTCGCGACGACGGTTTTCCGGTCAGCGCGAAGGGTTTTAACCTTCGACATGGCGGCGGCGATCTTTTCGTCGAACGCGCGAAGGTCGGCCAAGCCGGTTAGAAGCTTCGACCGAAGCGCGGCGACTTGGTCTTCGTTCGGGATAGGGGCGAAGGGAACGACGTTGTTCGCGTCGGCTTCGGCGTCGCGTTCGGACTTGGATTTCTGGCGCGGCTTCTTTGCGGCGCCCACGGTTTCGGCCATGCGTCGGCCCTTTCGGTAGCGGCTGAACATAGGGATTTCGCGGCGTCAGCCCGTCGCCGGGCCGAATGTATGACACGCGCCGGGACGGGTTAAAAGCCCCGCCAAAAATAATGTAAACAATCGACGCCGGGGCCGTTGACCTTATCGGCGCGGACTGTCATACAGTTTGAACGGGGCGCGGAACTCCCCGATTGAAAGGCTGAAACGATGAAAACCGACCGACTGACCGCCGCCGAACTGGCTACCGCTGCAACCGCGCGTCGTTTTAACGACCTTCAATCCGCCACGCTGGACGCAAGGATTCGGACAGGTCGCCGCTACGGCGTCAGCGTCGCAAAAGGCAAATATCACGTCGATGTCGTTTCCTTTGCCTTGAACGCCAAGGGCAACACGACCGGCGCCGCTGACGTTGAGATTCTGGCGGTTTTCCCGACCGTCGATGTCGACCACGTTGTCGCCTATCTGAACGCTCTGTGATGGAAGCCCCGCCCCTTCTCCCCGACGACCACGCCGACGTGGCGCTTGACGGATGGGAGCCGTTCGAAAGCCGCCGCCAGCCCGCGACTTGGAACCGATGGGACATGGTCGGGGCGGTCGTGGCCGTCGTCGGGGCCGTCATCATGGCGGGCGTTCTGTGATCGCCGCTCTGTATGTCCAGACCGGCGGCGCCTATTTCGGCGACCCTGACATCGACCCTTGGGACGAAGACCGCGACGCGCGGCGATACGCTGGACCTCATCCGGTCGTCGCTCACCCTCCGTGCCAGCTATGGGGAAAAATGTGGTTTGGTCAGCCCGGCGGCGTTCGAAAAGTCAAAGGCGACGACGGCGGATGTTTTGCCGCCGCTCTGGACGCCGTTCGAACCTACGGAGGAGTCCTAGAACACCCTTGGGGGAGTCACGCTTGGGCGCATTTCGGCCTGAACCTTCCAGACCGTAAGGGCGGCTGGATTGCCGCCGACTTTTATCGCGGCTGGACGTGCTGCGTCGAACAAAGGGCTTATGGGCACTACGCGCGGAAACCGACGCTTCTTTATGCGGTCGGCGTTGACCTTCCCGAACTGGAATGGGGCCAGACTGAAGCCCGGTTAAACCCAGCCATCATCGCCCGCATCGGTCTGGCGAAGGCGAAGAAACGGGGGGAAGTCGCATCCCGCGGCGGCGGAACCGACAGCACGGCGCGCATCTATACGCCGCCCGCCTTCCGCGAACTTCTGGTCGGGATGGCCCGATCTGTGACCGTTTCTGACGCAACCACCACCGACAAGGGCTGACCATGACCGACCACCCAGACGCCGTTATTCTCGACCGTGTCGTGACCCAGTTTCGCGACGACGGGAAAACCGTTCACACATTTGACGAAATAAAAGCCCTTCGCGCTGGCGCCGCCGCCATCCGCGCGCTGGCCCAGTTCCGGCCCCATCATCCCGCCGTCGTCGTGTCCGACGTTTACGCCGTCGTTCATGTCCCGTTTGCCGCGATGTTAGCGGCGCGCGAGGCGCTGGGCGACTTCGACCTGGGCCGGTTCGACGTCAAGGCCGCCCAGGCCGTCGTCGCCTATCAGAAGGCCGACGACATCGCCGCCATGACGCGCCACGAAAGGCGCGAGAAATTCGGGGACTTGTGATGCAAGTCATACAATGGAACGGGAAGCCGGTCAGCCGCCCCGGCATCTATCGCGATATCCCGATGCGAAACGACGCCGGGACAGGATACCATCAGAACGTCGCGGTCGGGCCGTCGATCAGTTCCAGCGGCGTTCGGACCATCTTCAGCCAATCCGCCGCGCACTATTTCGCCGGGTCGTATCTGAACCCGAACGCTGAACCGGACAAGGAGTCGGAACCGCTCTTGTTCGGGCGGGCCGCTCACCACCTGTTGCTAGGCGAAGCCGACTTTCAAAAACATTTCGTCATCAGGCCGGAAACCTATCTCGACGCCGAAGCCCGGTCGAAGCCCTGGAACGCTAACGCCGGGACTTGCCGCGCTTGGCTGGGCGAAGCGAAGGCGGCGGGCTTGTCGGTCCTGACCCTGGCCCAGTTGGCGCGCATTCGGGGCATGGCCGAGTCCCTGAAGGTCGAACCGCTCATTCGGGCGGGCATCCTGAACGGGTGTATCGAACATTCGATTATCTGGCGCGACGAAGAGTCGGGCGTTTGGCTGAAGGTCCGCCCCGACGCCATTCCCGCGGTCGATATGTCGTTCGCCGACCTGAAAACCATCGAAGACATAACCGACGAAGGCATCGAACGGGCCATCAGCGACCGCGACCTTCACGTTCAGGGCGCTTTGGTCGGGATGGCGGCCCGCGCCGTCCTGGGCCGCGAAATGGAATCCTTTTCCCTTGTCTTCGTCGAGAAGTCCGCCCCGTTCTGCGTCCGCGTCCGCGAACTGACGCCCGCCGACCTTGAACTGGGCGAACGCCAGGTTCGGGCCGTCCTTCCGATCTTCGCCGCCGCCGTGAAGTCTGGCGTTTGGCATGGGCCGGGCGGGGGTCAGGTCGACGCCCAGTTCGCGGAAGTCACGCCGTGGCGCCGGAAGGCCATCGAACGCCGACTCCAGATTTTAGCAGGGGAGGCGACCCTATGACTCGATGGTCTGGAAGTTGGTTAAATCCCGGAAGGCCGGTCCGCTGCGTCGAGGGGCGTTTGTTCTGCGCCGACGCCCAGCCTGACGACCTCGAAACCGAAAAAGACGCCGGGCCTTGTCCCGAATGTCGCGGCCACGGTTGCGACCCCGAATTCGCCTGAACCCTCTCAATCCTGAACGGAAAAAAAGACATGAACGACCAGACCCAAGCCCTGACCGTCGAAACCCGCCCGCGCCCGTCGATGGCGGTCGGCGGGAACGTCGGCGCCCTAATCCCCCAGGACATCGAACAGGCGTTTCGCATCGCCTCCGCGCTGGCCCAGTCCGGGATGACCCCGCAAGGGTTCAAGACTCCCGAAACTTGCTTCGTCGCCATCATGGCCGGGGCTGAACTGGGACTCCCGCCGTTCCAGTCGCTTCAGTCGTTCGCCATCATTAACAACCGCCCGACACTCTGGGGCGATGCGCTTATGGCCGTTGTGCGAACGAACGGGTTCAAGGTCCGCGAATGGCTGGAAGGCGAAGGCGAGGCCATGACCGCCTATTGTGAAGTCACCCGGCCCGATAACGGGGACACCGCCGAAGCGTCCTTCAGTGTCGACGACGCGAAGACGGCGGGCCTTTGGAAAAAGGCCGGGCCTTGGCAATCCGCGCCGAAGCGAATGCTCAAGATGCGCGCCCGGTCGTTCGCCATCCGGGACGGCGCCGCCGACGTTCTTCGCGGGTTCCAGATTCGGGAGGAAGTCGAAGACTACGGCGACCCGCTCCCGTCCGACACGGCGGCGAGGCCGGGGACTGGACTCCTGGCCCGGCTGGAAACGACGCAGACCCTAGCGACCGAAGGCTTCGGCATCCGAAACCTGGCGGATGAAGCCGGGGAGGCCGCGCCCGCCGCTGAACCGAAGGCAAAGCGTCGGACGAATAAAACCATCGCCGCCGAAGCCCTCGCCGCCATCGCGGAAGCGGAACCGGAAATCGTCGAACAGGTCATCGCCGACCATGCCGACGACCACTTCCCCGGCGATGCGGTCGCCGACCCCGAAATTCCGCCCGCTGACGCCGAAGTCGAGGAAATCGCGACGACGACGCCAGAACCGATTGAAGACGCCCCAGGGGCTATTCAAGGCCCAGACCACGACCAGACCGAACCGGCGACCGCGTTCGACGCCTTTAACGACGCCATCGAAGCCGCAACCGACGTCGAGGGGCTGACCGGCGCCCTTCGCGCCCTGTTCACTTCAGGGGAATGCGCGACGCCCGACGCCAAGCGCGGCCCCAGGTGCAAGGTCTGGGCGCGGGTCCGCGTCCTGAACGAAGGCGGGGCGAAGATTTCCCCCGAGTCCGACCCGTTCGTTCTCGGCTGCTACATCGAAGCCGAAAGCGACGTCGAGGCCCTGCAAGCGATTCTCCCGCTGGCCCGCGACCAGGAATGGTTCGCCCAGGGCGGCGAGGGTATGCAAGCGGGTGTCGCCCGCGCCGTGATGGACCGGGTTAAGGCGCTACAGGGGGCCGGGTGATGACGCCGGGTCAGACAAAAATCGTCGAAAGGCTTCGAAAGGGGCCGCTTTCGACGAACGGGTTCCGCGAAGTCGAAGTCGCGTCTCGTGCTAGCTTGCGGGTGTTGATCTCGCGATTGCGCGAACAGGGCTTCGACATCAGGGTCTATAGGACATCAATGGGGCCTGACGCCCGGTTTTATCTGGGCGAATATGTCCTAATCCGGGAGGCCGCCGCGCAATGAACTTTCAGACCCGCGCCAAGCTTGCCGACGCCGACGTCTGGGCCGCCATCGTCGCCCAGGTCGGAACGCTGACCGACCCGGCCGATATCGAAGCGGTTATCAGCGGGACGATGGCCGCCGTTTATCGGCTGATTCACCGGACGCAAGTGGACCCCGACCCCGCTTTGACCGTCGAACTGATTAAGTCGGTCGCCGAAAAAATCGGGTCAGAATAGGCCCAGAAACCGGGGCCGGGTAAGGCGGGACTGTTCCGCTTGGCACCGGTCGACAATCTCGACCACCGCCGCCCGGCGCCCGTTGGCGTCCTCTAGCTTGCCGGTCTGGGCGTCACCGAAGGCGACCCAGTCCCCGACCGTGTTCCCGACAGGCAAGTCGGCGCCGGGGACGTCAGCGCGAAGGGTCGGCCCTATCAGCGCGCCGCAGTTCAACGCAGCGTTCGGATTCACGGTATGACACCCGGCCACAGACGCCGCGAAGGCCACGGTCGCCAGCATCGCCAGCCGAGTCGGTCGCATTTTCAGCACTTAGGATGTCCTCACGATTGCGCCCGGTCTGGGCGGCGTTGTCGGCTTCTTCCTGAACCTGGGCCGCCGTGGTCGTCGCGGCTTCAGCGCCCAAGCCCGCTTGCGTCTCAGCGACCCGCCCTTCGAACTTAGCGCGGGCCGTCGCGTCGCCTTGCGAACAATACCCGACGACCAGCCCGACCACGACCAGCGCCAGAACTAGCGACCCGATGGCCAGCGCCCGTTGAACGACCGCGTCGAGGCCGCGAAACCAGTTCACGACGCAGCCCCATAACGCGCGGCTTCAGCAGCCCGGCGACGGGTCAGGCCCGCCATCACGGCGCCGTCGTTTTTGTTCCACATGGCGAAAGCGGCCTGGGCGCCGGGATAGTCGCCCGCGCGATGCTTCCGAAGAACCGTCGACTTCGAAAAGGCCCCGACGCCGATGTTATAGGCCAGCGAAACCATAGCGTCGAACTGGGGGCCGGTCGTCTTCGCGCCGCCCAGAACGTCCCGAACCTTCGCGGCGAACTTCGCCAAGTCCGCGGCGAAACGGTCGTCGGCCTGTTGTTGCGTCCAGACGACGCCCTTCGCGATGCCGGGGCCGGTCGAACCCCAGCCGATAGTCCACGGATGCCCGTCGTCGGAACCGGGGTCGGCGTATGCCTGAAGCCGACACCCTTCGAAATCGTGCATCAATTTAACCCCGGCAGGACTAGGCGTCAGGACGCCGGGCAAAGCGGGCGGGGCCTCGACGTCATCCGGCGCGAGGGCGGCGTTCACCGCGTCAACGTCGGCTTGCGTCAGTGGCGCGGCCTTGATCTGGCGGACGGCGTCGAACAGGGCTTTCGTCATGGCGGGGGGTTTCCTGCGTTTACGGCGGCGACGTCAACGTCGCGGCGGGTTCGGGCGGTGTTTATGGCCTCGACGGCCTTCGCCCCGTAAAGGGTCGCGACGCCCAGAAAATAGGCCCCGGCGAAAATGGCCCCGTCATTCCCGTTCTCGACCTTCGACGAAATGACGATGGTCGCCCAAGCCGCCGAAAACGACGTCGCGATAATGGCAAAGGGCCGGGCTAGGTCGCCGACGAACGCCTTAATCCGTTCTAAAGGATGAACGGGCGGAACGGTCATTCGCGGTCGGCCTTTTCTATGCGGTCAAGTTGTTCTTTCATCGCCTGGGTGCGCTCATCCAATCGGGCCAGCGTTCCGTCAGAAAGGGGTCCGACGATCCGTTCAAGGCTGGCCACCCGCTGATTGATGCCGCCACCCCAGAAGATGAGAACCGCGATCTGAATGCCTAGGGTCAGCATCACGCCGATCATGGCCCAGCTGAGCTTGCGGGCGTCTGAGTGCAGGGTCATGCCAGATCACCAAGTCGCAATCGCAACACGCTTCCACGTATTCGTGGCCGTGCAGACGTAGATATATGACGCATCCCAGCAGATCGAGCCAGCAACACCCGTTGCAGACGCTGATGCAGGAGTTTTTGCCGTTTGAACGCGGACTTGATCGCCTTTAGCAATCATGATGTTGCGGATAGTGACGTCGCCAGTTGAGAAGTCGCCCCGGATAAGAACGTTTGCCGCTCCGTCCGTGTTGGCGATAACCAGTTCGCCGCTGGCCAGGTCATTGAAACCTGCGTAGGGGCCGATACAAACCGACCCGGTGACGCTGGCGTCTGACGACTGATAAGCCGCGCGGTAGCCCATAAAGACGTTGTTATCGCCCGAAACCTGGAAGCCGTGTTCGCAGCCGACACCTGTGTTGCCGTCTGACGTGACGCCAGTCGCAGAGGCGCGGAAAAATCCATAAGTGCCGAATGAAAGCGTCGTTCCCACTGACGTTGCAGCGTAATGGTTCCGATACCCCATCAGGACAGAGTCCGTGACGCTTGCCCCTGCGTTGGTAACAATATCCGCGCCGACGATAGTCGACCGTGTAACCGATGAGGAAATAGCTGACGCGCCACCAATGACTTCTGACAGCGTCGATCCGGTCGCCGGGCTGTTCGCCATCGCGTTACGACCAATAACGATTAGATATTCGCCTTGAGTCAAAGATCGGGCGGTCTGTTGGCCAACTATAACCGCGCCGCTTCCAGAAAAGTTTGCGCTGTTTAGGCAATGATGACCGACGACTGTGCAATAGTTTAACCCTGTCGAGTTAAATCCTGCGTCTACACCGATAAGCGTGTTCATGATGCCGGTCGTAATCGCAAGCCCAGACTGGTAGCCAAGCAGCGTATTCGAGTGCCCGGTAGTAATTCCGTTCCCAGCACCGTAACCGAATGTCGAACAAGCATAAGCCGAAGTAGCGTTCGGCATATTGCCAAAACCGAATCCGGTGTTGATGTCGCCGTTTTTTGTTCCTGCGGGAGTGTTGTTTAGGAGGGGGGCTAGCGACCCGTAAAAGACATTGCCCGCCGAACTATGGTAGCGGCTGGGCGCCCCGACTTGCGCCTTAAAAACTAGAACCCCGGCCTCTTTGACATAGAAGGTTCGCGCGCCGCCTTGGCTTTCGTCGGCCCAGACCAGAATCAGTTCGCCGTTTGCGATAGTTCCGGCGTTCGCAGCCGCCTTTGTATCGAAGAATTGGTCGATACCCAGACCGGCGAGCGCGACCTCGGAAGCATCCAGGGCCGCCGCGGAATCTTCCGCGAAGCCCTGCGAGGCATCCCGCGCTGCTTCCGCCGCCACGACCGCAGCGTCGACCGCTTCCGTCGCCGCCAGAACTTCGGCCAGGTCCGCCGAAAAAGAGGCCGGAAGCGCGAGGGCCGTCAGCGACCACGACCCCGACCCAGACCCGCCGACCTTGGAATAGATGCCGTTATATGCGGGAGTCGCGTCATTGTAGACGACCCCCAAAGTGTCCGCGATATGAGCGAGGTCCGCGAACAGAAGCGCGCGGGTCGCCTTCTTGACCGTGATCGCGCCGTTAACGCCCAGCGACGCGAGGGCGATGTCTATCAAGGCGAAAAGCTGGCGGATTCCCAGTTTGTCAGGGTCATTCGGAACCGTCGAACCCGGCGACTCCATGTCCCGATATTCGAGGTTCGCCTTGTCGGTGATGGCGGTCATGTTCGTCGGCGCTCCGTTGTCCGGTTTGGTTATGCCCTAAAGGGCGGTCTAGGTCACGATGACCGAAGCGTCGACTTCGAACGTCGCCGACCATTCCGACTGAAAGCCGCCCGCCGTAATCAGGGCGACCTGGACCTCCAAAACCTCGGCGAAGACCAGACCCGTCTCGATAAAATCGTGCGGCGTCGCCGGTTCGGTCGTTTGCTGGGCGTCGTTTGTCCATGACGTTTCGCCGCTGACCCGCCAGCGGGCGACAAAAGTCAGGCCCGACGTCGCGTCTTCGATAAAAATCCGAAGCCGTGCCGTGGCGTCCGTGACGTCGAAAGGCTGAATGTCGTCGATGACCGGTGTCGGCGGGGCCGTATCAGGCGGGCGCGTGTCTTCGCCCGCGCCCTCGGTTTCCTCCGCCGTAGTCCAGTCGTAAGCGTCTGGGTCGGACGACACGAACGGAATCGAAACTGTATTGTCGGGGTTCAGGGTCAACGGGAGAAGGTCGACGACGATGTCGGACATAGTGTCGCCGTCGCTGGGGGCCTGAATCCGAATGCGGCGTTCCGACCAGGCGCGAAGGCCATCGAGCGTTGTCGTCAAGACTCCGCTAACCGGCGCCGTTGCCTTGTAAGCCGCGATTTTCGCCAGTCGGCGGGCTTGGCTGTTATTCTGGACCCACGGAAGGGCCAAGGGTTGCGACCTAACATGGCCGCGCGCCGCGATGTCGGCTTCGCGGCGATAGGGCGTCGTCTGAACTTCGGTATAGTCAAAGTTCGGGTCGGTATAGCTGACGACAATTTCGTTCGTTGCGCGTTCGTCTTCCCGGTAAAATTGCCGGGACAGGCTGACGATATGTTCTTCGGCGATGGTCACGGTCGGGGCGACATATTCGCCAGCCTGAACGGTAAAGCAGCCGGTCGCGTCCTGGGCCAGCCAACCGTCGCAAGTCCCGAGAATGGTCGCGATCACATCAGCCGGGGCCGTTGCATGAAGATAGGAACCGCCCGATTGATAGCGCGGAACAGTCCCGCCAGCGGCTAGGGGAACCGCTTCGTCGCAAACGTCCGCCGCCGCTTCCCATGCGGCGATATTCGGCAGGAACCGCGAAAGCGGAAGGCCCATCCCCGTGTCGGGGTTGGTCATATAATCGAGAAGCTGCAAAAAAGGATTCTGCGAGCCGCCGACCCATGTTGCGCTCGCCGCCTTGTCGGCGTCGTCGGTGATCGTTCCGCGCGCCCCTAAGCGCGGGTCCCAGCAATACTGAAGGTCACCGACCGCTGACGGAAGCGGAAGCCCGTTTGGATAATCGCGCGTAAAATTTTCTTTGAACTTGGCCTTCGCGATCATCATCAGCGAAGCGATGCCATCGCCCCGCGCATCCGTAGGCCAGACGTCGGGCCGGGCCAGGTTGACCGCCGAATAGTTCGTTTCGGTCGGTTCGCCCAGGCGGGTTTCGATGCGGACTAGGTCGCCCTCCTTTCCATAACGAAGGTCTGTGCCGCTTTCGACATAGGTGTCGAGGCCGACGACGACGGTCTGGTCGTTCAGGTAAATGTCGCCCCAGCCCGCGATTAGGCCGTCGTGCATGGCGAAGACGTTCAGGGCTAAACCTTCGTTCGTCCCGTCTGTCTCGTAAAGCATATAGGCCCCGCCGATGCGGGCGCGGCCATACCCGGAAACTCGGTCGGGGATGGGCTGGCGCTTGACCGACCGCCCGAACTCCGGGGTCGGAACCTTCGGCGCGAAAAGCAGGGCCGGGCCGACATAGGCAAGCGTCGCCCCGGCCAAAAGGGTTACGGAAACCGCGTATTGAGAAATGATTGAGGCCGTCGCGGCGCCGACGCCCAGGCCGGTCAGGCCGCCATAGACCGCTCCGCCGACGACGTTCGCGGCTGTTAGGGCGGCGGCTGCGATCACTTGAGGCATTAGGGAAGGTTCCAGGCTCGCCGGGGTTTCGTGCGGATTGATAGCACACCAGACGGCGTTAGAACGGCCCACCGCTCGCCCGTAAAGATGGCGCCGACCAGCGACGGGCCTTTCGCGGTTATTGCCTCGACCAGACCGACCGCGCCGGGCCTGGCCTCGCCCTCGCCCTCGACCATCCCCGCCAGCGCCGCGCCGCGCTCAATACAGGATTCCATTCCGCCCGATCGGTTGAGCGTCCGAATGCATCCGAGGGCCGTCGCGTATCGCCCCCGCCACGGCGCCCCGCCGTCGATGCCGGTGTTCCGCTGCGCCCATGTCCCCAGCCACAAAAGACAGTCGCGCTCGCCCCAGGCCCAGCCCGCCCTCGCGATTTCCTCGCAAAAATCCCCGACTAGGGCGGCCATTTTAGTTCGGTGTCCGCGCTATATAGGCCGGTCCGGTCACAGAATGCGTCGTCGACCGACCGCCGCCGTTGCTGGGCGCGCGTGAAGTGATTCAGCAGCGGACGGCGCCGCCCGGTCGTGGTCGAGCCGACAGACAGGCTGACGGTTCGCGTTCGGCTGAAGTCCGGGTTCGAAACCGTGTCCGTTCGAATGACGTCCGCTTCGCCGTCCCATATCCACAGCGTATCGCCCAGCGGTTGCCAGTCGGACCCGAAGAACTGAAGCCCGAGGCTGACGACTTTTGACCGGATTTCCGGCGCGTCGGCATCGGCCAGGGCGACGATGCGCGCGTCGACCCCAGAAAGCGACAGGTCAATTCGCGAAGCGACGCCGTTCACAAGCTGCGACAGCGCCGGGATTTCCTGAATCTCGCCCAGTCCCAGATAGGTCCCGCCCTCAGTGTCGACCGTGTCGCCGGGATGTTCAAACGGCCCGACGCCGGTCCATGCGCGAACGGGCGGGTCGGTCGCCAGATACATAAGCAGCGACCGGCGAATCAAATGGCCGTCAATCTGGGCCTGAATCAGCGGGTCCAGGTTCATCCGATGTATTCCACAAACCCACACTGACCTTGACCGAATCGCCCGTAATCGGTCGCCATGCTCATAGAGTCGGCCTGGGCCAGAACGAACGTCCCGGTCGGATGGTCCCAGGTGATTGTCTCCCCCGCTTCATGCGCCGCGCGAAGCGGGGGAAGGAACGTCAGGTCATAGGTGTTGCCGTTGACAAGCGTCGCGCCCGTCGTGACGTGCAGTTCGTTCATTTCGTCCCCATAGCCAAGCGAAAAGAACTCGCCGCCCAGCGGGACGCTATCGCCGTCGAACGTCACCCGGACTGTCGTCGCGCGAACTAATGCGGAGGCGGCCAGCGTCGAAACAATGCTCTGCGATGAATAAAGGCTTCCGTCGCTGAACGGCGAGTCGTCACTATGCGGAACGCCCGACCCAGTCGGAATCCAGCCGGACGGCCTCGGGGCCTGTCGCAAGTCGCAAATTGCGATATTGACCGGCTCAACGCCGCCTTGCGAACCGTATTGAACGACGCGCCACGCGCGAAGTTGATCGGCGGTGTTAAACCGGGGAAAGTCAGCCTGAAGCGCCCAGAGGCCGCCGCCCGTCGCGTTGACCCGTTGCTGTTGCCCCGCCGCCGTGATGCCGCCGCTGATGACCTGCCCGACAAGGTCGAGCCGGAACGACTTCATCTTCAGGATTGAATAAGGGAAAGTCAGCATCCGTTCGGCCTATTCCCTAAGCAACGTTTGTTCCAGTTGGGCGGCGGGCGCTCCCGCCTTGATAGCCGCCACGGTCTGACGCTGCGACGCCGCCAGCATAGCGCGGACATTCCCATAAATCACGGCGTCGCCGTTTGCGCCCGCCAGATACAGTTCGTTTGTGACGGTGACGTTCTGAACCGACCGCCCGCCGCCTCGGGGCTGCTTCATGTTCCCGACCCATCCGTCGCGGTTTGGAACGAAGATTTCGCTGTTCGGGGTGTTCTCATTCACCCGATACGCCATTCCAGCCCTTACCGGCCCGCCTAGCGCCCGGTTCCCGCCGAATATGGCCGACGCCGCCGCCGCCCAGATATTGCCGCCGCCAGCCCCGCCGCCTTGGCTGGCGAACAGTTGCGAAAAGAGATTGCCCAGAACCTTTTCCAAACCGTCGAAGGCGGCGGCGCGGAAGCGGTTCCCGATCTCGGTTCCGATGTCGTCCGCGCTCAGGATTTCGATGAAACCGCGCGCCATTTCCTGGCCCTGTTCGTCGAATCGTTTTTGCGTCGCAGCCCGACCACCGCTCAGTTGTTCGGCTAGAAACCCGGCGTTATTGTCCAGCGGGTTCAGGCTCGCGTCGCCGGTTAGGGTCATCCCTTGGGCTGCGAAACCGCCCTCTAGGGCCGCCGCTTGCGCCGGGGTTAGCCGCCCGATTTCCACCGCCGCCCGAAGCGTGTCGCGGACCTTGGCCAAGTCGACGGCGGCCTTTTCGGTGTCGCTTAGAATCTCATACGCCAGCCGGTCGACTTCGCCGCGAAGGCGTTCGACTTCGCGCGCCTCTTCAGAAACGCTGGCCGCGCTTCCCCGACCAGCGGCACCGCCTCCCCCGCCGCCCCCGCCGCCGCGGTTTCCTGTTCGGCGCCGTTCGTTGTTCTGAACGATGGTTAGGTCGATATATCGCGACATAAGGGCCGCTTGATCGTTTGCGAGGCGCTCCAAGCGGGCTTGCGTCTCCGCATCGCCCGCGCCGATACCGACGCGCCCCAAGGTTTCCGCAAGTCCCCGGCGAAGGCTATTCCCGCCGATGGTCCGACGCTCTTCGCGAATGGCGTCGATAGCGTTCGCGAGTCGGGTTCGGATGGCCTCTTTTTGGGCGTCGACAAGTTCCCACGTTTCATCCGAAAGTCGCCCGGTCGCGTCGCACATCGCGTTGATGCCGCTGACCGCGCCCGCGCTCTGGTCGCCGACCGTGCCGCTAAGGGCCGCCGCTTCCGCCAGAACTTCGGCGTTTTCCTGAAGGATGTCGTTATAACGCTCCGTCGCCGCCTTCGCGGCGTTCACTTCGAGCGCCAGGCCGACGAAGGCCGTCGCCACCGCCGCCACGGCGATTCCGACCGGGCCGCCGACAAGGGCCAGCGCGCCGCCTAGCGCCCGCGAAGCCCCCGCCGCCGCGGTCGCGCCGATGGTCAGGCGCCCCAGCGACCCCGTCGCCAGCCCCGACGTGATTTCGAACGCGACTAGCTGGGCATTCGTTACCGCGATTGAAGCCTGAAGCCCGGCGAAGGAAAGAATAGCCGCCGCCACCGCCCGGCCCGCCAGAACCCCGCCGACCACCGTCGCCGCCACCACCGCCGCGTCGCCGAAGGCGTCCAGATTGTTCGCGACGAAATTCACGGTTTCGGCAAACTTCGCCGACGCGCCGGTCGCCTGGTCTAGCTGACCGATAAACTGGGTCGCGCGTGTCTGAAGGTTGGTGAACGAGTCCGAAACCGTCGCCGTCGTGCGCGCGAAGGCGGCGTCGGTCCCCGCTTGGGCGTTCTCAATGGCCGCGAAAACCCGCGCCGACGTTAGAACGCCTTCCTCACCTAGCTTCTTCAGCCCGCCGATGGTCGTGTCGAATTCGTTCGCGATAGCCTGGGCCAGAACGATACTGTTTTCCCGGATGGCCTTCAATTCGTCGCCCGCCAGTGTCCCAGACCCGAGGCCCTGGGCAAGTTGAGTGATGGCGGACGTCCTTTCACCGGTCGACAGGTTCGAGGTTGCGAGCGCCTTGTTTACCGTCTCGACGACCCGCGCGACCCGCTCTTGTGAAACGCCCAGTTCGCCCGACGACGCGATGAGGCGATTATACAGGGTGACCGTGCCTTCAAGGCTGGACCGCGACCGAAGCGAAATCCCGACCATTTCTTCCATCTTCGCGTTGACGGTCGCCTGGTCGGCGCCAGCCGCGCGAAGCGGGTTCCCCATCCGAGTCCATGCGTCGGCGTATTGCTGGACCTCCCGAACCGCCGCCCCGACCGCGATTCCAGCGATGGCGTTCCGAATGTTGGCGCCCATGTCGTTAACGCTCGCCGTCGTGCGGCGGTTCATCTGGTCGAACGACTTTTCAATCGCCCGCGTCCGGTTTTCGGCGATGCGCTGGCCTTGCCTCATTCCGCGCTCTAGGCGCGAAACGTCGGCGGATAGTTCCAGAACCAGACGTTCGACGTCCTTCGCCATGACCCGTTATCCTTTGCGGGCTTGCCGCTCTTCTTCCCGCGCCAGGGCCGCTTCGAATTCTTCGACCGATGGCGCTTCCGTCTTTTGAGCGACGTTCGCCTGGGTCCAGCCCTCGACGCGCGCGTTCACTTCCCACCACGACATAGCACGGATTTCGGCGACGGTTATTCCGGCGAAAGCGGGGTGTCCGAAGATAGGGGCGAAACGGATTTTTCCTCGGGGAAGGTCGTCGGGTCCGTCTCCGCTTCCCCGTCCGACTTTCCCGGCGGTTCGTCGGGGACGCCTATAACGCCAGCCTGAAGGATGATCTGGGCCAGCGGCGCCGACTCGCCCCAAGGGCGTTTCGCGACCCAGCGGTCGGCAACGCGACGGGCGGTTTCCGGCTTCGCGCCGCCACCGACCAGGCCGATATAGACGACGTCGACCAAAAGCTTAACCGTCCAGCGCCCGGCGCCGATGACGTTCAGGGCGTATTGCGGCCCCATGTCGTGCCGCTCTTGAATGAATTCCGCTTCACCGACGCCGAATTTCACCGTGTAAAGGTCGGGGCCGATGGGCAGTTCGGTAATCGTTTGCGACCGCGTCCCGCCTTCGCGCGCCATCGCGATTTGCAGCGCCATCAGGGCCGCGCCGACGCTCATCGTCGAAAGGTCAAAAGGCGCCGGGGTTTCCCCCAGCGCCTCCGCTTCGAACAATGCTTCGAAGTTCTCGACCATGTTACGGCGTTTCGTCCATCGTGACCGGGCCGGTAAACTTCATCGTCAGGTCAGCCGTCGCCGACCCGGTTTCGCCGCCGTTGACGTTCCAGGACAGAAGCAGAAGCGCGCCCTCAAACATGACGCCGCCGACCGCGTCGATTTCGACTTGAGCGTTCCGCGCGACGCCCGAGGTGAACCAGTCGAAAAAGTCGGGAACGTCGACGGCCTTCACGCGACCGCTTCCCGAAACCGTGGCGGACAGACTGTCGACCTGGGTCACGGTGAACGCGACGGCGGTCGGGTTGTCGCAGTCGATGTCCATTTCGTCGGTCGAAGCCGCGTCGAACTGAATCGCCCGGTCGCCGTTGAAGGTGCAGAAGAGCGAGAAGACTTCCGGGGATGCGCCGTTGCCCACCCGAATCAGAAGCCGACGCCCCGAAAAGTTCGGTTCAGTCGCCATTGTCGTAAGTTCTCCTAATCCGGGTCAGTCCGGGTCCATAAGATAACGCAGCGTTACCACGGAACGGGCGACGCCGTTAGCTTCCTCAAAATGCCTTACGGCCTCGACTCCCGCAACCGTCATCGTGAATCCGGTCAGGGTCAGGATGCGGGCCAGGGCGACGACCACCGCGGCGGCGAGGCGCTTCGTTCCCGTCCGCCCGCGTGAACTGGCGTCGTCCCAGATTTCGACGTCCAGAAACGATTCGACTTCGGCGTCGCATTCGTTCGTGGGGCTGGCGGGGACGTCCTGCGCCGACCCGAACGCGACGAACGGATAAGGCTTCGTCGGCGACCCGTCCGCGCCTCTGGGGACATGGTCGAAGACAGGAAGCAGCCCGCCGACCCGCGTCACGCCGAAGGCCGCGAAAACGGTCGCAAGGCCGGTCGAACCCTGAAGGGCCGTAAAAGCGGCGGTCTGGACGGCGTCGGCGGCGATCTGCGTCATGCGGGGACACATAACGCGAAAACCCCGAGGCGTGAACCTCGGGGCTTCTAGGCGGTCTGGGCGTGTCGTCTGGGGCTTAGGCGTCCCAGCCGTGCGGACAAGCGGCGCCGTCCGTATGGGGGAGATGGGCGACGTCCTGACCGTCAACGGTCTTTATGACGTAGGCCGACCCCGTCGCGCGGCTCATTTTGCGGGCCGTGGCGCGGGCCGCCTTCAGGTCAGCGCCGTGATGGGAGACGGCGACCGTGTTCCGGTGCGGGTCGGTCGGGTCGTGCCAGTCGGTGCGATATGTCGTGGTCATGGTTTCAGCCTCTCAAAAGGGGAAGGGGAAGGCGGGGCCGAAGCCCCAGCCGGTTAGTTCGCGATAGCGGCGCGACCGGCAGGGGTCAGGCTGCAAGCGAAGCGCGGGCCTTGAATGAGTCCCGCTTTCAACAGGTCGTGCCAGGACGCGAGCCTGGCCTTCGGCGGAAAGCGATAAACGCTCCCGACATATTCAAGCGCGAGGCGTTGGCGCTGGGTCAGGGTTTGCATCGGTTCAGCCTTTGAAATGTTCCGCGGGGTTCCGCGCCCGCCCAGACTGTATGACATAGGTTTTGCGGGATGTCATACAGTTTTTTTAGCCGGGGTCGGAATCCTTCATCGCCTGACGGAAGGCGCGAATCTGGCGGTTCCGAATGGACCGGCGAAGCGCGCGAACAGACGGGTAGAAAAACGGGCGGGCGCGGGCCGTGCCGTTCCCGAATTCCACCAGCCGCGCATAGAATGCGTCGTTATCGCCAGCCGTCACGCGCCAAGCGATGCCGCCGCCCTGAACGCCCGCGACTTCGAAATAACGAATCGAGGCGATCAAGTCGCCTTCGTCCCGCGGCGCCAGGCGGGTAATCATCGCCGCCAGTTCTTCCGCCGACTGTTCGTTCGCGGCGTTCAGGCGGCGTTTGACCTTCGTCGGGATTGCCGCCATCCGCGCGACGAAGTTCTTCGCCCGCCGCTGGGGGCGGCTTTCCGCGTCGGTGATGCGCCACGACACGGCCATTTTACGGCCCGACGGGGAACGTCGGCGGGCTTTCCGTCTCGCCGCCCTCGACCCAGTTCGCGGGCTGGGGCGATTTGACCGGCGTTTGTTCGCAAACCAGCCGAACGGTCGACTGACCCGGCTGGAACAGGTTCGCCAGAACGCCGAACAACCGGCCCTGACCGCCGATTTCCTGAATCCGGTCCCGAACGTCGATGGCCCGCGTTTTCACGGTCGCGCGGAAGTCGATCATAAAGCCCTGGGCGCTGGCGATCTGGCCCTCGCGCATATTCTCCCCGCCTGAAGGCCGCGGGTCGATCTGACAGGCCAGCGGGCCGACGAAGTCGTCCCAGCCATCCTGAAAGTTCCCGGCGCCGTCGCCAGCCGGGTTAGGGCTGGCGCGCTGGACGGTCGCGGCGGACCTAAGCCGGAGTCGGGACATCGGTCGCCTTTCTCGGGCTTACGGTCGTCGCGGCCTTGCCTTCAGCGACCAGCCGTTCGCCGTATTCGCGGGGGACGTTGGCGACCGTGCCGGGTTTATAGGCGACGACCGACGACACGACACCGCCTTCGACCGGGCGGATGCGATGGCGGTCGGCTTTCAGAAACCTAATCCACACAGCGGACTCCTTGTCTGGGGCGTTCAGACTAACCCTTGACCGTATGGAACGCCAACCACGTTCCCAGAACGTGCGCGATGGGCGCGGCGTCGGTGTGAAGGTCGTCCAGCGTCGGGCGAACGTCGACCGTCGCGATGTCGTGGTCGTCGTGGTGAATAATCAGGCCGCCCGGTCGGACAAGCTGAAGGGCCAGGGCGTGATCGGCTCGAACCGCCGCCTCGCCGTGGTCGCCGTCGATGAATACGACGTCAGCGCGGGGAAGGTCGGCGGCGGTCAGGTCGAACGTCCCGCGCCGGGCCAGCAACAAACGGAAGCGCGGGTCGTCCAGGGCCTCTTCACCGGGCCGGGGCGGGACTTCGCGGGCCTGAACCGCCTTCGCGAACGCATAGCCGGGCGGGACGTCGATTCCGACGTAGCGTTCCAGCGACGGGACGTTTCGAAGAATGGCCTTCGCCGTCCGCCCGCTGTTACAGCCGACTTCGATCATCGTCCGCGGCTCGACGCTCTCGACCAGCGTTATCAGCGTCTCAAGTTCGCCGGGGTTCACATAGCGGGTGTGAAGCCCGGTTAGGTCGATGCCTTCGCGCGGCGGGATGGTGACATTCGGGCGAACCTTCGACCGACCACCGAAAACCGGCGTCGAGGGGACTTCCCCCGGATGCGCCGCCACAAACGCCCCGAGGGCCGCCTTTGCCTTGTCCATGTCGATTCGCTTTTCGCAGTTGTGATGATGGGCGAAGCACTGACAGGGCTTCACCGGCTCGATGGGCAGATAAGGCGCGAACCGGGCGCCAGACGCAAACGACGACCCGTTTTCATACCCGCCGAAAACGACCGCGACCGGCGTCCCGACCGCCTGGGCCAGCACCGCCGCGAAGCCCGGCGACGTAAAGACAAGGCTCGCCACATCGGCGAGGGCCGCCAGCGTTTCGAAGTCCAGTTCGCCCGCCAGAAGTCGGACGTCGGCGTCATACGCGCGCCCGACCGGCCATTCGCGCCCCTGTTCCCAGTCGGCCACGGCGACCACGAAAAAACGGTCGCGGACGGATTCGAAAAGGTCCGCGAAATGGTCGTGGTCGGGGTTGCGGGCTTTGCAGCCGCCCCATTCCGTCCGGTCGCCCAGCGGGCGGAAAATCATCAGCGGTTTCGTCGGGCGCCACTTCGCCAAAAATGCCGCCGCTTTCGCGCGCCAAGCGTCAGGGATGGGAAGCCGGAAGTCGCCGACCGGAACGCCACAGACACCCGACATAGCCGCCAGAACCGACCCAGCGTCGCGGACGGTCTGGGGCGGGTAACTGACCCTCAACAGGTCGCGCGACTGGGGCGGGCGCTCGCGGGTATAAGCTCGGCGCTCGCGGCGCGCGTTCTTCCCTTGCGTTCGAAGCGATGTCGGCTTTTCGACTAGCCGAACGGGCAAGTCGTGGAAGACGCAAGGCCAGGGCGTTTCGAGCCAAACCGACCGACCGGCCTTCAGAAGTTCGCGAACGACGGCCCTTTCGTGGATGCAATCTCCAAGCCCTTGCATCCCGCTCACATAGACAGGACGGGCCATCAGCAAGCCCTCGCGAAGTCGCCGTGAACTTCCGACGCCTTGGCGCAATAGGCCCTATGAGCGGACTCGGCAGTGTCGAAGTAGCCGAGGAAATAGGACGCGCCGCGGAACTTTAAGATGGAGCGCCAGCGCCCGGCGTGTTTGTTGAAATGGACGCCCTTGAATCCGCTTGTGTTTGTGCAGTTCTTCTTTTTGTTCGCTTGATTTCCTGAACGGTCGGCCACGCGAAGATTCGACCACGCGTTGTCGGTCTTTTCGCAATTCCGATGATCTAGCTCCCCAGCGGGCCAAGCGCCGGTCATGTAAAGCCACGCCAGGCGGTGCGCCGCATACCGCTTCCGGTCTATGCCTATGCAGACATAACCGTCGCTGTTCGGCGACCCGGCAAACGCCCCGGCCACGGCCCGGCCCCGACTTTCCCGCCAGGTAAAGAGGCCCGTTTCTAGGTCATAGGACAAAAGCGCCCGAACCCGGTTGGCGGTTAGTTCATGCGGTCGCGCCATCTGGACTCCTGACATGGGGCCGAACGCCCCGCGTCCGGTGTATGACAGTCGCCCGTTATCTGTAAAGGCGGAACGCTTGCATCAGGGCGTCAGCGCCGATTTGCACTTCGTGCGTCCGTTCAGTTCCGACCGCGTCCCGGTTGCTGAAGAAATGACCGGCGAGAAGGGTCAGGGCTTGTGACAGGCCCGCGGGCAGGGCCAATTCCGGGTCATCGCCCGCGCCGGTCAGATAGCCGATTTCGAAGCCCGCCGTGAAGTTCACCTGAACGGCGTTATAGCGGGTCGCCAGCAACGGAAGCGAAACGCCTTCCATCAGGTGAATCAGGCCGCCCGACGCGATGCGCTGAAACTCCCAGTCGTTCACCGGGAGGGCGTCCCATGTGATTTCCCCGAGTCCCAGATAGTCGACGGACTCGACTTCCTGAACCGGAACGCGCGCCAGCATCAGCGCCCGGCCCCGCCCCCATTGCCAGCCGGGGCCGCCGTAGGGGTCAGGCGTGAACCAGGTTGCCATATCCAGCCGGAAGACGGTCGGACGGAGGGTCAAATGGGTCTGGGCCTCGACGTAATCGACCGCCGCGCGAACGGCCTGTTCGACGGCGTCGTCCTGGGCCGCGTCGAAGGTCGCGTCGCCCGTGTCTTCGATCTGAAGCCGCGACTTCACCGTTTCCAGCGGAATCGGAAGGTCGGGGCTAACGCTGACTCGGACGTAGTTCACGACAGACACTCCCAAAGCGGGCGCTTTTCGAACGCCGTCAGCGATGAATGCGGCGAAGCGTTCAGAACGTCAACGCCAAGGCCCGCCAGAAGGGGCGCGGCGCCGTCCATATCGGCCCGCCAGCGTTCGCAGTTACGGGCCGAAGGGTTATTCATGCCGGGCGGGTGCGCGCCGTGCCAGTGAACCCCGCGGGCCAGCGAATAGTCGAAGCCGACCAGCACGATTCGCGACGCCCCAGCCTGGGCCGCCAGATTGACCGCCTGAAAGCCGCTATTCCCGCCCGACCCGATTTCGCCGAACCGTTCAAACGCCATTGTGCGACGCGACGCCGACACGTTGACGCATTCCAGACCGAAGCGCCCGGCGTCTCTCGCGGCTTGCGTGACTTTCAGGCCGGGGAACGCCCGCGCGCCTTCGTCTCGCGCCCAGAACAGGCCGTCAGCGGCATAGAGAAGGTCGGCCCACGGCGTCAGGCGATACGATGCGTTGACCGCTATCCAAACGGGTTCGCTTCGTCCTGAAGCGGCGAGGCGGGCGCGAATGGCGCTAAGGTCTTCGTCCGCGGCGGACGGCCCCGACGCGACGATGACGACACAGCGCCCAAACCAGCGGGGGAACCAGGCTGGGGCGCCGACATAGGGTCCGACGCGGTCAGGGGCCGCGCCGCCTCCTTTCCGGTCGCCACTAAGGCCACTCGGCCATTCGCCAGCCACTTAGCCGCCGTCGCTTCATCGACGACCACTTCGTGACCCGGCCCGCGCCGGTCACGACCGACGCCCATCGTCCGACAGTATCGGACCCGAACCATTTTCTGCGCCAACCGCGCCTCCATAGAAAAAGGGCGCCGACCGAAGCCGACGCCCTTCCCCTAACACAATGTCCGACAGACGGGTTAGGTCTGGGGGAATGCGCCGTCCACAATCGCTTCTGGCCTGTGAATCGCCAGGGCCAGACGCTCTTCGCCGCGGATGGTCACGCGGTTGTTGACGAAGTCGTCTTCGTTCTCGGTCGCGATCTCGACAGTGATGTCCTCACGGTCGAAGATTTGGGCGGCCATATTGAAGGCCCCGAGGGTGAATTCCCCCGCGGTCTGGGCGGCGGTCGCGATGACCGGACGGCCCCAAAGGGTCGGGCCAGCCAAGGTAAGCGGGTTCGCGAAGACATAAGCGCCCTCTTGCGTCTTCGTCAGTTCAATCGCCTCCCAGTCGTCGGGGTGCAGAATGAATCCGCTGACCGGGTAGAAGGCCAGCGAAACTTGCGTCATGGCGCGACGCAGCGTGTCGATGCGGGTGTCGCCGACTTGGTTCCGCGCGGTCTGATACGGAGTCGCGGCGGGCTTCAGACCTTCGATGGTCTGGCCCGTCCCGGTTCCGTTCAGCATCGCGTCGTTTTCGACATACTTCACGCCCCAGCGAAGCCGGAAGTCGATGTAAGAACGCAGCGCGGGGACGTCGGCGAGGATTTGGTTCGTCGCCTTGACGAAGTGCGCCAGGGTCCGAACGGGGGCCTCGGCGAACTCGAATTCGGCGTCGGATTGCGGCTTCCGGGTGTTTTCCGAAACGAATTCGGCGGCGTTGGTGAAGCCGACTTCGCGGAAATAGGTCACGACCTGGGCCGACGTGCGACCCGGCATCAGAAGGTCGCGAATCAGCAGGGGCATATCCGCCTGAGTGATAATCCCAGGGCGGAAATCGGGCTGAAGCAGCGCGCCGCCGTTACCCTCGCCGGTCGTGCCGGAACCGATGACGGCGCCATAGGCGCCACCGTGCCAGGAACCGTTCGCGGTGAAGCGGCCAGTCTTCGCCTTGCCTTGCAGCACGGCCTTGAACGAGTCGGAGTCCAGCGCGGACGACGAAAACGCCTTGGGGGCGTTGCCGGGGCCGCCCATCGCGCCGATCTGGTCGGCCATCTTTTGCGAGACTTCCAGAAGCTTCGCGTGAAGCTTCATGCCGGATTCGGCCTGGGCGTTCAGTTCGGCGCGAAGGTTCGCGATCTGGTCGCCGCTGGCGGTTTCCAGGGCGGTCAGGGCCGCTTGAATCGCGGTGTCGCGCTGCTCAAGCTGGGCGTTGATTTCGTCAATGGTCGGGGTCGTCATAGCGGGGGCCTTTCATACGGCCCGCGCTAGGCTAGGCCGTTGGGATGAACCGGCTGACAAGTCGAACCGGCGCGGAAGGGATGGGGTCGGATGCTTCGACCGGGAGGGTTCCCCCCGCGATACCCGAGAAACCGCGCTGAAGCAGGGCGTCGGCTTGGGACTTCGACAGTCCGAGGGTTCCCCGGAGTCCGTCGTGCAGGACGCCTATAGCCGGAATTTCGCCGTTCGCAAAGGTCGCCCGCGCTTGGGCCGCCGCCGCCTTCTTCGGCGAGGCAACGCCGAACCGGGCCAGCGTGTCGCCAAGCGTCCCCACTCGGTCGGCCATTCCGCGCTTCACCAGTTCTTCAGCGCCGAAAACTTTCCCGTCGCCAAACGTCTCGACGACCGCTTTCCGGCTGACGTTCCGGTTTTCGGCGACGGCGCCCCGGAAGGCATAGGCCGACTCACTGACCAGGGCTTCAAGCTGGGCGCGACCGTCTTCAGAAAGAGGGCCGAACGGATGGGCGGCGATTTTGTGTTCGCCCTCTTTGATGACCGTCGTTTTCACGCCTTGCATTTCCAGCATGGTCGAAATGTCTTCGTGAATCGAATAGACGCCGATGGAACCGGCCCGACCGCCAGGCGTGACGACGATTTCGTCAGCCGCCGACCCGACCCAATAGGCCGCCGACGCCATCAGGCTATTGACCTGCGAAACGATGGGCTTCGTCCCGCGGGCCTCGCGAACTTCGTCGGCGAATTCCTGAACGCCATAGGTCGACCCGCCCGGCGAGTCCCAGTCGAGGATAATCGCGGAAACGTCTTCGTCAGCGACCAGCGCGCGGAAGGCCGCCGAAACCTTTTCGACCGAAACGCCGCCCGCGCATTGCTCTTCCATCGCGGTCATGCGTTGGGCCATCACGCCATAGATGGGCAGGACGGCCACGGCGCCGCCCGATTTGCGGGACTGGTCGACGCGCCTCTGGGACAGCCGCGCATCTTCCGAAATCGGCTCAACCGGCCCCGCTAGGTCAAACGACCGATTCGCCAGAATGGACATGGCCGCCGCCAGATATGAACGCTCGACCGCCCAGGGCGTCGTGGCCATCATCGAAAGCAGGTGAAAATAACGCATCGGCGTCAGACTCCGGGAGTCGGCTGGGTCGGCGACGGAGGGGTTCCGCCGTTTGTCATAGTGCGGGCCTCGGCCTCTCGCTGCAACATCGACAGCGGAGTCAGGTTCTGTTGCACCGTCAGAAGTTCGCCACCGCCGCCCGTGATGGCGTCCCATTCCTCAAGTTCGCGGACTTCGTCGCGGGTCATCCAGCCGTTTTGGAGCGCCGACGAATAAAGCTTCGACCTGGCGTCGACGTTGCCGCGCAACAGGCCCTCAGAACTGAACTTCGCGTAATAACCCGCGCGCCGGTCTTCCGCGGTCAGGAGTCGCGTGTCGATGGCCTGTTCGATGCGGGTCAGGTAGGGCATCAGGCAGAAGTCGCGGAAATCCATTCGCATCCCCTCCTGACCGCCCGGCCATGACGTCATCTTGTCGGTGTGTCCGATCATCATCGGCGGAACCTGGAACCAGCGACAGACGTCTTCGATATTGAACGACCGGGTCGAAAGCATTTCGAAGTCAGCGGGGTTTATGCCCATGCCCTGCCACTTGAATCCGCCTTCCAGAAGCATCGTCGCCCCGGCGTTCTGCGAACCCGTGAACTGGTCGATAATCATCTGAAACTGGGCGCGCTTGTCGGCGTCGAGGCGAACGGCGGGGTTTTCGGTGTAGAAGAACCCCGGCTGCTTTAGGCCCTTGGCATATTGCCGCCCGACCGCCTCTTCGACCGCAATCGCGTTTCCGAAGGTCTGGCGACCATACGCGATGGTCGAAAGGCCCAGGTCCGGTTCGCGGTTGTCGGTGAAGCCCTTCAGAACGAAAACACGTTCGGGCGTCAGGTTCTGTTGCGACCCGTCCCGGAATGTTACCTGATAGAACAGGGCGCCGTTATCGCGGCGCATCGGAATGCAGCGGTCATAATCCCAAGGGCGAAGCCCAACCAGGTCGCCGCCCAGCGTGTCCTTTATCGCATAGCCCATGCCGCGCCCGACCAGCGACGCGACCATTCCTTCCATGAATTCGACCGGCGTCTGGGTCGCGTTCGGCTGGCCCCGCAGCACTTCGGAAACCGGGTGTTCCTTCGCCAGTTCCCGGCGCCCGTTCTCGCCGCGCCGCATAATGTGAAGCGGAAGCGTCGCGACCGTGCCGGAAATCAGCCGCTGACAGGCCCAGGCCGCCGACAGGTTTAGCACCGTGTCGGGTGTGACGTCCTTTTGAGCATAGTTCGCGCCGCTGAAGAACGCGCCAAAGGGAACGCCACCCGACAAACGGAAGACTTGGCCGACCCGTCCCCAGAAACTGCTCATTTCGTCATCACCGGATTAGCTAGAAAATCGTCCAGCGCGGAACCTTCAGGGCCGAACCTTGCCACAGCCGCGCCGACGCTCATAGCACAAGCGACGGCGCCATCTATGCGCCCAGTCGCCTTGCGTTTGTTGAAGATGATGTCGCCGGTCCCGGACGGGTTGGGCTGGGGGAAGACGCCAGCGACATTCCAGCGAAGCACCGGGTTAGCCGGAGTCCACCACCGGCCCTCGATTATCGCGTGTTCCCATGCCTCAATGCTTCCCGGCATCCATAGCGGATTCTCGACGACCTGGCCCCGTTCGTCATACCAGCCAAAACGGGACGCCAGCCGTTCGTCGACCTTTGAAAAGCGCCGGAAGCCTTGGGGATGTTCCAGCATCGGGGGCGCGAAGCCCTCTTCGGCTAGTTTGTCCTCAAGGTCTTTGTGCCGGTAGCGGTCGAACGCCGTAAACTGAAGGTCGAAATCGGTCTGGTCTTTGTGCAGTTGGAGTCCGATGGCGGCGGTCGGGACGATCTTCCCCGGCGTCGCTTCCATCCAGCCTTCCCGGACCCAGACATCATAAGGGACGCGGTCGCGGGCGGCGCGGACCCGAAGCGTGTCGGCGGGGGTCCAGAACTTCAGGAACGAAAACAGGTGCGGGACGCCCGCGACCGTGTCGGAAAACGTCAGGGCGCGGGCGGTCAAGTCCTGCGACCATGACAGGTCAAGGCCGCCCCATGCTTTCGCGCCCGCGAAATCCTCTATTCGCAGTTCTTTCACCGACCGGCGTCGGCCCAGGCCGTCGTTAGGCGTTGGGTTTTTCTCGCTGACCTCGCAAGATTCCCATGCTTCGCGGGTAATCCATGCCCGATCTGCGTCGGTCCAGACGCAAAAGTTCAGCCGAAGCACCGTGTTTTGATACGACGGAAGCATCTTCGCCGAAGCGATTTGCGACCGAAGATAGTCGGGCCGAATGACGTTCCCTAGTTCTGGGTTCGCCTTCGCCCAGCATGATTCGTCCGCGAACGGGTCGTCGCCGTCGTCCAGGGCGCAAATATAGGCGAAGAATTCATCGTCAACGGACTCGCCCAGACTGACCGCGATTCCGTGTTCGTGGTATTCGAACGCGACCGACGTTCGGTCTGACCCGCTGTTCGTAATCATGAAGAGAAGCGGCTGGGCGCGGGCTTTGAAACCGGCCTTCAACATCTCAATGGTGTATTTGTCGCGGACTTCGTGAACTTCGTCGACCAGCGCGAAATGAGGGCGCGGCCCAGATTGCCCATCGTCGTTTGCTATCGGCTTGAAAAACGACGCCGTTCGGAGGTGTGTCAGTTGCCATACGGGATTGCCGCCCGAGGGCGACAGGGCCGCGCGAAGCAGTTCAGACCCCGCCCGCATCGACACGGCGTCCCGGAAAAGAATCATCGCCTGATCTTTTTTTGTCGCGGCGGCGTAGATTTCCGCCTTCTCTTCGCGGTCAGCGACCAGGCCATAAAGCCCGACCGCAGCGGCGCCCGGCGATTTCCCGTTTCCCTTCCCCTCTTCGATGAAGGCCGTCCGAAAGCGGCGCCAGCCGTCCGCGCGCTTCCATCCGAAGATTGACCCGTATTTGAACCGCTGGGCCGGGGACAAAACGAAGGGGACAGTCTCGCCGCGGACTAGCACCGTGCAAAGCTGCGAACAGAATTCGAAGAAATCCCGCGCCGCCTCGACATCAAACCAAAGGCCGCGGGCCGCGCCCGTTTCCAAGTCCGCTAGGTGACGGCGACAGGCGCCCCGAACGTAAGGCCCCGCGACGATGTCCCCGGCGACGACGTCCAGGGCGTAGGCGGTGACGTCGTCGCCCTCGCGCCGGGCCTTCGCTCCCGCGCTCTGCTTTTTCAACGCGCGCCCCATCCGGTAGCCGTTAGGCTTTCAGCGGAACGACGTTGTCGCGCGGCCCGCGGTTCAGGAAATCCGCGCCCGATACCGTCGCGCGGGCTGCGTCGGCGCCGGGAAGGTTCGACCCTCGGGGGACATTGATTTTCGACCGGCTGCAAGGGGTCAGGCCCAGTTCAGTTCCGAACTTGATACATTCTCGCCGGGCGGTGTTGCGAAGCCCCATCACGGGATTCTGAACCCAGTTGCCGTTCGTCGTCGCGATGACAAGTCCGCCGAAGTCCGACTCCATGCGATTTTCCGTCGCGTCGAACGCCAGTTTCGCCGTCGCCAGTTTCCTTTCGCGCCGGGCCTGTTCTTCGATCATCCCGTTATATCGCATCCAGTCGCTGAACGCCTCGCAATAGGCGCTGAAGACGACGACATCTTCGGCCCCTAGAAGAGCGTTCAGCCACAAGGGCCGCGCCAGGCGGTTCCATTCGGCGGCGCCGACTTCGTCCAGATAGTCAGGCGGCGGCGGCGGCGCGGCGGCGATAGTCGGCTTCGGTTCAGCCTGATTCAGCGGCTTTTTCGAACGGTTGCCGGTCAGTCGCTTAAGTTCGGTCGGCATTCGGGGCTTGGCCATTTGTCCTACATAGCCGCGACGGGCCGGAACGCCAAACGGGGCCGAATGTATGACAGGGATTTGACGAAACGCCACAAGCGGCGCAATGTATGACAGTTGTAACGAAAGGCTGACTCCATGCTTCCCGAATCCCACACCCATTTAGCCGCCCGCTATTCTCAGCGAAGCGGGTCGCCATTCCAGTGCGACTCTGACTTTTGTCAAAAGCGCCGGAAGGCCGAACGCCTTTCGCTTTGGATGGCCGCCCGCTGGGCCGTCATCGGCGCCGTCGTTCTCTGGGCCGCCGCGCTTTGGCCGCGCTAATCCGCCGCCCACTTTTGACGGTTCGACAGGTCGCCCAAGCCCGCGGGATGCAGCGCGCCGGGTATCGGCTGGGCCAGATTGCGGGAATCCTTGGAGTCCTTTCGTCCGATCTGGACCGGGCCTTATGGGAAAACATCGACACCGACGTCGAAACACTGGTCGCGTCTCGCCGCCCGGCCCCGATGTTCTGAAGGGGACACAATGCGAAAAGCCCTAATCTTCGCCGTCGCGCTGACCGTCACCGGATGCGCCGCCGCCCGCGATTTGACGCTGGCCGCCGGGGCGCTCGTGGTCGCGACCGACCCTAATCGCCATGTCTCGACCGTCATTATCGACGGCGAACGCCGAACCGTAACGACCACCGTGTCGCGCGACGGGCGTCGCTCAACGGTCAGGGTGTCGCCTTGACAATGTAGGACATTGAACCCAGACAGGCGGCGTCGATGGATTCAGCCCCTCCCGACGCTTCCTCAGAAGCCCGCCAGGTCCGCGCCTGGCGGGCTTCACCTTTTTGAGAGGGCCGCGCGTCGTTTTAGAGGGTGACGCGCGGGGCGGAATAACGGGGACTCACCGCGTCGCCGCCGCTCCAGCCCTCGCTTTATTCGGTCGGCTTGCCTTCATAAACCAGGCCGACCGTCGCGTTATACGCGCCGCCCGATTTGTGATCGAAGCGGACGACAATGTCGCCGACCGCGGGCGCGACGTTGACGCCCCTCGGGCTGGCGATGGTCACGTCGGTCTGAAGGCCCGTATCGTTCAGCAAGCGCGACCCGCCCAGCATGAACGGGGTCGACCCGTTTTCCTCGACCTTGAACTTTATCCGGGCAGGGAAAAACGAGACATCGCGGACGATGAAACGGTCGGCGGCGTGGTCGAAAAGAACCGCGAAAACTAGGGTTACATCGGCGTTGGTTTCGTCGATGCGAGTCACGACGCCGATCTCGACCGCGCCGACTGCGTTCGACGGTCGGTCAACCGACATCGTGATAAGGCCGACTTCGACCCAGTCGCTTTGTTTATGGGGCCAGTTCACGACGTCCGAACGGTCGATCATCAGAACCCATTGCGGCGCCGCGACGCCGGTCGCCCGATAGGTAACGCGGACGTCGCCCGTGCCTTCGCTCAGGTTCGAAACATGGACCGCCTGGGCGTAGGCATCCGAACCGAGTCGGTCGTCCTGGTCGGAACTGACATCGACGGGCGCGTAGGCAAGCGACGGCGACCGCCGTGTTACCAAATGGGAGTCCGGGTCGATAGCCATCGGGATTCCTCCGCTGAAAACGCCGGGAACGTCGGGCCTGACCGGAACCGCGTCAACAGAAAAGGCCGCCGACCCATGCGCCAGGTCGGCGGCCTAGTTTATCGGCGGGAGGGGTTCGGAGGAAACCGCCGACGTCTGAACGTCATACAGGCCGCGCCGGGTGTCAACGGGCGCGAAGGTCCGACGCAATCTTCCGAAGCCCGGTCAGAACGGCGTCCGGCGCGGGCCGTTTCAGCGTCCGACGCTCGCGCGTGACCCGGTCGTAAACGTGAACCCAGTCGGCGGTCGAGGCGGCGGCCTGGTCGGGGGCATCCCTCAAAACCGCCCAGTTGAGCGTCGGCGGCCACGGGACACGGTTCGGGTCGACGTCCTGAAGCGCGAATTCGTAAACAACAGGGCCGGGCCGGAAACGGTTTTGGGTCTGGGCTGGGATGGCCGCCCCGTGGTCGTCAGTCGCCGCTAGGCTTTCGGCTTCGGAACCGAACCCGTCGTCGTCCCGCTCGCGAAGGTCGACCGTTATTTCGACGGGCTTGCCTTTGCCGTCCGTCATCAGGACATAGCGGCCCCGATTCATCGCGCCCGCAACCGTCAAGTGAAGGTCGCCGCGCTTGATATTCAAATTCGCCGTCATCGTTCAGCCCTTTCTAAAGGTTCGTCACAGAAATGATTTTCCCGCCGCGGATGGTCGCGATGCAGTCGCGCCCGACATTCTGGACGCGGAGGGGAAGGCCCAGAACCGAAGGCGGGCGGCGAACGAAGCCGAACGCCGCGACGCCCTTCAAAAGCGCCTCGACCGTCTTCGGGGTCAGATAGACTTCGTGCGTCGCGCCGCCGTGCGTCGCGTCTTCGGCGACCACGCGCCGAATGGCGTTAATGACCGCGCTCATGTGTTCTGCCACGCTTCCAGCCGGGCGATAATGGCCGACAGGCGCCGGGCCTCGGTCGAGCATCCGGGAGTCGCGTCCAGGGTCGACAGCAAGTCCATAAGCCGCCGCTTTGCCGCCGACGCTTCCGACTTCGCGTTTCGAGTCGCCTCTTGTGATTTGGTCATGCGTTCAGCCTTTGCGCGTTGTCACACAGGGTTAGCGCCGACTGTATGACATTGCAAGCGCGGAACGTATGACACCCGCCCAAACCAGTTCAGGAACCGGGTTCGGAACCGGGTTCGGGACTGTATGACACCCGACCTTCGCCAATGGCGGTTCTGTAAAGGAACGCCCCCGCGCCG
>Ga0181362_1000010_pt1 | contig 36983 bp, 57 predicted proteins | sample Su13NDMM110SN_FD_130095 | JGI IMG/M metagenome (GOLD analysis project Ga0181362, IMG submission 130095) | Freshwater viral communities from Lake Michigan, USA - Su13.ND.MM110.S.N | ecosystem: Environmental > Aquatic > Freshwater > Lake | place: USA: Michigan | collected 2013-07-16 | reverse complement strand
ATTGACATAGATCAAATGACTGACGCAGAAGTTGCGGCCTACGCCGCTGGTTATCGTAACAACGAAGCTACCGGCGACAAAAAGGAGTGGTAAAAATGACAATGCCAGCGGGACAATATTACATTGGTGACTTGTGCTATGTCATGCATGACGAATGGGACGAGGCATGTGCCTTGTTCTTTCCTACTTTGCAAAGTGGTCGCGGAATTGAAGGCGAGTTCGTCTTAAAGGATGGCCGACGGTTTGCCAGCTTTGGCACAGCCTGGGGCGACGGTACATACAACAGCAACATTGGAACCGAACACATGGTGGACTCAGGCTCCATTGGCTGTATCCAAGTTAAAGACATTCGCGACACCACTTACAATGACCTTGAGAGTCTGGGTGCCATTGTGGAATTTACACAACCATTTGAAGTCAGAAAGGTAAGCCTAGGCCTGCTAAGATTCGGACATGTAGATATTGAAACTGATGCTGATTATGACAAAGAATATTGCTAAGTTGATTGACAACGGCCGGGTGGCGGTGTTATACGCACCAGGATTTGGTGCAGGTTGGAGCACTTGGAATCGTGGAGTGCCAGAAATCTTGTTTGATCCGGCTATTGTGAAATTTGTAGAGAACGATCAAATGGCAGAGTTAAACACCTACGTCACCCTCAAGTATCCAGGACTTTACACAGGTGGCATGAATGACCTGGCTGTGGCTTGGTTATCTGTGGGAACTGAGTTTCGAATCAAAGAATACGATGGTGCCGAAAGTATTGAAATAAAAGGAGAAGTAAATTGGATAACAGCATGAAACGAGCAGACTTTAGTCAACTAGGATGGTCCTCTTACAGGTACGAAGCTCTTGCACCCGAGATCACAGACTTCACAGAAGCTCGGGCTCTGATTGCCTACATCAAATCCCTACTATGAGAGTGATTGTAAACTCTGCTGAGACCGTGGTACTACCTTGGGAAGAAGGCCTGCTGGAGTGGCTACAGGAACGCTACCCATACAGCCGGTATCAGGTGGTAGAGATCCGCCAAATGGGTTGACTAGTAATAGTTTTCCTTGTACAATGAACCAATGCGCCTATAGCTCAGTTGGTCAGAGCAGAGGACTCATAATCCTTTGGTCCAAGGTTCAAGTCCTTGTGGGCGCACCAATTTAATTCTAAATGTTAAACTTTACCAAAACTTTAAAACTATATGTGTTCAAAGAGCAGAAGCGTGTTGATCTTACCATACGTGTAAACGATAACTATGCTCAGGGCTATCACATGACCACGGATCAGATGATGGAGATGCTGACCAATTGGAACAGCGAAAAAGGATTCAATGCAGAGGTCAACGGCCACAACTGGTTGGTAATTAACAAACACCACGCACCGCGTCCCAACTGCGAGCCAGCTAGTTATGTTAGATTTTCAGTGTCAAGGTTAGGTAACAGTCAACACTTTAGATTGAGCCCATCTGATATGTATGATTTGGAGAAAGACTTTTTCTTTCAAATGAACAATCGCATGCATTGGGATTAAAATATCTGGCCATAGTATAATGGATAATACAGTAGCCTTCTAAGCTATCAATCTAGGTTCGATTCCTAGTGGCCGGACCATGCCTTGTTAAATAACATACACTAGGAGAACACCATGGCTTCATATATCACAGCAGTAAAAGCGGCACTAGAGAAAAAGCATGCCGCACAACATCCTGATGCAAAACCTGCCAAAGGTTCTAAGTCAGTTAAGAAACCATCAGCACCTGCACCAGTGGGCAAACCTGTTAAAAAGGTCACTGGCCGAGGCGGATAACAAATCTGCGAGTATGGGGGAATAGGTAGACCCAGCGGACTTAAAATCCGCCGCGTAATGCGTGCCGGTTCGACTCCGGCTACTCGTACCAATTTGGAGTAACAATGATCAGTTGTAGTCCTAGTCGCAATACTTTTCAAAAAGAAAACTACATCAAACGATGTGCAGACAACGGCAAAAAACCCAACGAAGCCTACATCAAAATGTTTGAACAAGCTAATATTAACAAGATGGCCCAAGAACAAGATACCGAATGGCAACAAAACAACATGGAGTACGACCTTCGTACCTGTGATTTCATGTTGGCCAAAGTTCGTTCTAGCGAGTCCTATTCGCAAAATCTCTATGCGGCCATGTGTAATCGTACTTTTCAAAAAAACGAAGTCTGGGCTACTCTTAAGAATCAAACCTGGAGTTGTAGCTGGCGGTATGCTGGTGGTATCATTGCAGACATGCGAGTACAAGGTGATTACATGGATTGGTACTGTTCAGGCATTGGCGGTGTAATTGGCGGAGGTAGTGAATCTAGTCCAGAAATAGAGGCAGCCATACTAGCTAGAAAAAATTATGTGGCCGAAAGCGTAGTTACAGATGAGATCCGAGAAGACCTGTTTCGTCTAGGATGGATTGTAAAGGATGATACCGATCATGATTGATCTAGCAAGTTATGTTGTTGTATGTGGTCGTACAACAACTCAGCCCATTCAACATGTGCTAGAGGGCCAACATGATCGTATTCAGTGTGGGGATGTCCGCGACCAGTGGTCCACTGAAACATGCTAAAATTAGGATCTGTTTGATTTATAAAAGTATTGTTCCACACATATGAAGTGATGTTGTCCATTTTTACAATATTCCAACTGCGGATGTCGTTCCACTTTTTTAACCAATTTGGGCATCCATGAAAAAACAAGTGCGGTATTTTTAACAGCTCGAGCTCACAATGTAAATTATAAACTTGATTGTACCAATAGTGTGTCAAGGCCGCAATATAAATGCCGTTGTATTTGACATTCTTTCTAAACTTGCTAAGTCTCTCAGGATATAGTTTATGAGCCTCTGTTGCGGTTAACTTGTATGTGTCAACTGATTTTCCCACACCTTCGACAAACCAAGTTTCACGATCAACTTCAGTCCATCCAATAACTATCATGTCTGGGTATTGATTTTTCTCTTTGCACTGTGAAAGGTAACGATGTACACGTCTTATGATTTCATCATTGCCACACCCAGACTCTGCTAGGTTTACAAACTCATGTCCAAGTTTTTCTGACAGAATTTTTGGAAAACTTTCCTGTGCGGGATTTTCTAATTCTTCTCCATATGTGTGACTATCGCCATCAAAATAAATCATCTATTGTCCTTGCTGTGTGTAATTATGCAGTAATTAGTGGTTGACAATAATTTGAAAATATGTTTAAATACAAGTTAAGACTGTATGAAGTTGATTGAAAAGGATTCAAGACCCGGGGGCAGTTCCCGGCAGGTCCACCATAAAGGAATATAATGGAAAATTTCAGCAAGTGGATGGTAATATTTGTTATTATGCTTTTTATTTTACATGAAATGACAACCTAGTTCCTTTATGATGGGCCTGACTTAGATATCGATTGGGTCAAGAGTAATGAAATGGACAGTCCGGCAATGTAGAAGCCGTTAGGACAGGGGAGACCCGGTCGAAGACACAAAAAACGTAAATGCAAACGACGAACAGTTCGCTTTGGCAGCCTAAACGCAGCCTAGGGTAGGAAATACCTCGTAACAGAAACCACCAAAAAGGGCATTTTTGTGCCCTTTTTCTTTGACTTATTAGTACAAACGCTATATACTAGTTGATATTCATTTTACAAGGAAAAATAATGACAACAACAATTACAATCAAAGACAAACCGGTAAACGCTACCTATCAAAACATCACTGGATTAACAGGCGGTGCAGGTGTTGAAGCCGCATTTGATGTTACAAAGACCAACGGCGTTTATTCCGTTGTATTAGATTCATTAGCCGCAAGTGCAGGTCGCGGCTATGTTGCAGGTGATACAATCACTCTTGCTGGAACAGCATTGGGCGGCACAGTTGCTAACAACTTGATCGTCACAGTGGCCACTGTTGGCACACTGGGCAAAGTTGCCACCTTTGGTGTAGTGGGCACAGGTCGTGCAGGCGATGGCACAGTTGATGTCGTTGTGGATGTTACAGGCACTGCAGGTGTTGACACTTATGCCATGGGAGGTGCTAGTACAGAGTTTACTACAACCAAAACTGCCGCCAAAGTTACCTTAGCCAGCACATTGGTCAGCAACATGGAATTCAATCTTGCTGACCACGAACGTGTGGTGTTCACAGACAAAGCCATTGCCTATGATGCCGCAGGTCGTGCAGGTGATGTATATGCATTGTTGGCAGCCGCATTGGGTACCACAGACGTAACCAACGCATACAAAGGCATTGGTATCTATCTTGCCGATGCTGGATGGACAAACAAAGAACTGGCCACAGCATTGTTGGCCACTGACACATACAAAACAGACGCTGGCGGTGTCAGCAATGAAACATTCATTAAGCATGTTTACAAAAACGTATTTGGTGCCGATGCTACATTGACTCAGGTTACCGACTACACAGCTTGGATGACCGGTAGCAATTTGAGCCAAGCAGATGTGTTAGTAGCCGCAAGTGAGTTGGCAGCTTTTGAAACCACAATTGGATTAGTAGGGTTAGCAACAACAGGAATTGAGTACACTCCGTTTGTTGCATAAAATGTAAACAAAAGTATTACATTTATAAAAACCCGCACTAGGCGGGTTTTTTATTGGCGGTTGACGCAATATTCGCAATTTGCTACAATAGAAACAAGTTAAGAAACAAGTGTTCTTAGCAGAATCCTTCCAAAGTGAAGGGACTTGCAAAAACAAGTTGACTAGATATAGCCATTGTGTTATACTAGAGACTAGTTAGAAATTAACTAGATGTTCTTTAAAAAGTAAATGATGTAGTAACCCACAAGGGTTGCTATATTAAAATGTATTAAAGGTTACCTACACCGTTAGGGACTTTGTGCGAGGACTGTGGGGCCGCCCACGCTCAATAGTCAGAGTTCATGAAGCCGAGCAGTAATGCTCAGAAAAGCGGCGGAGCATGTAGGCAGTAATGACCGTGCAGGTCTATACGAGACGTTCGTATAGGTAGACATAGATGCACAATGGTTCCTTTAGTATTTTTTAATATAGTAGATTTTGGTCTGTTCGTATAGAGGTTATTACTGTGGATTGTCTATCCACTTACGGGAGTTCGATTCTCCCACAGACCGCCAAGTTTTGAGAGCCACATCGCCTGGATACTTCCTCTTCGGAGCACTAGGTCCTGCAACCGTGGCTCTCCCTTATTTGCTCGATTCGTCTATCGGTTAGGACATCTGGTTTTCATCCAGGCAAGAGCGGTTCGACTCCGCTATCGAGTACCACACATGGAGATGCCGCCGCAATGGTGTGGCAGGGGACTGTAACTCCTCCGACTTCGGTCACGATAGGTTCGATCCCTATCATCTCCACCAGAACGTTCCGGGTGTCTCCGGATACTGTGACCCGCAGGATGAGAAGTAGTGTGACAACTACGGGTGGTAGTCTTCGAACCAAAAGGCCGCTGGCAATGCGAGAACGGTCCCTGTCGGGAAGCGGGTGGAAGGTACGTGTGATGGGTATGATAGCGTCATATCTTGATGTACTATAATTACCGCCGGGGGATGCAGAGCATATTGAAGCACATTAAAGATAGGGTCGTAGCGGTTCTATGAACTTTAGTACATACCAAGGTAGTTAGTGTGTTTCAATATGTTTTTATAGTCAAGCATCGATAAAGGTATCGTGACGGGACGCTGTCACTATTCGGGCCTAACTGTGCGAGGAACAGGTCCTGACATAACTGCCATTCGCTTGTCAGTGCTAGCTACATTGTTGACAAATCGGCATCTCTCGGTGCTTGACTATAAAAAATATGCACAGGTGGCAGAGTGGTCAAATGCAACGGATTGCAAATCCGTAAAGTCGTGAGTTCAAATCTCACCCTGTGTTCCAAGGGTTAAATATCAGCATGAACAAAGATACATTTTGCGTAATGCCCTGGATTGGTGCTAACATTGGAAACGCCGGACAACTTACACCATGTTGTGCATACGATGAGGATGCTAGTCTATCATTTGACAAACAATCTCATCATATTAGAAATTTCAAAACATGGAAGATCAATCTGTTAGATTCAGTTAGACAAGAATTATTAGACGGTGTTAAACATGCAGGGTGCCATCGATGTTGGGAAATTGAAGAGGCTGGCGCAAAAAGTCCGTTAAACAAAGAACCAGTTGGTAGTATTCAACTGAGTGAACGACAATTTTATAACAACCATTTTGGCGGAGATCTTGATTCGTTTAACCTGCTTGACATTGCTCCTCTTGAACACCTGTCTATTGCGTTTGGAAACACTTGCAATCTTCGTTGCAACATGTGTGGTCCGTACAGTAGTTCAAGCTGGAACACCGAGATCAAACAGAATTTTTCAATTCTAAATCCATTCAAACATCCAATAAACGATCAAGAATTTGTTTGGTACGAATCAGAAGATTTTAAAAACTTAATACCTTCCTTGATTGCTAATCTGAAATATGTAAGATTAATAGGCGGCGAGCCGTTGTTCACACCTGAGGCAATTGCTTTTTTGGAGCAATTGTCTCCGTCGGTGTATCTTAACATTGTAACCAACGCAACGCTTCTCAAAGACAGTGTTTACCAACTGTTATCAAAATTTAAACAACTAGATATCGTGGTTAGTGTTGAGGGTGTTGGTGCCCACAATGACTACGTGAGATATGGTAGTAAGTGGGAAAACATCGATGCAAATATCCAACAGTTGAATACTCTAGATAATATTGAATATTTTAATATTGGGTACATTTTACAGCATTACAGTTATTATACCCTGATTCCAGTGCTACAATATTGTGTCGATCATGCGCATATTATACGAGTACAAACAGTAACCTGGCATGATTATCTTGAAATAAACACTCTCATACCTGCGCAGGTAAATGATCTGCTGGAACAGATTGAGAAATTTATTGTCGATAATCCTGTGTTGACCACTGTTGTACAGGGAGCAGTCCCTCCAATGTATATTACAAATCTAAATTCTGCAATAGATTATATAAAAGCAGTTCTTACTGATCAGTACAAATTTAATGAACTCAATCGATCAAAGTTTTTTAAATTTACTCATTCAATAGACTCTGTTCGAAAAATAACATTTGACCAGGCTTTTTTAAATAAGTAATACCTATGGCTGAAAAAATAACATGCTCCATGGTTAATCATGGATTGGGAATAACATGGCAAGGTGTTTTAACTCCTTGCTGTCAATGGTATCCGGAAGGTGATCAGTCGCTCGAATACCAATGGGATCAATATCAGGAATACAACGACAATGTACGCACTGTGATTCTTAAAGATTTTGATCAAGGAATTCGTCATGTTGGGTGTATGAAGTGTTTTCGAGAAGAAGATCTTGGATACACTTCGTTGAGACAAAGAGCCAACGAATTGCATCCAGAAACTCACACCGTGCCAAGTGTAGATAATCCCATCTACAACTTTGAGATACGACTGGGCAATCACTGCAATTTAAGATGCATCATGTGCGGCACTTATGCCAGTAGTGCATGGCACCAAGAACGCAGTCAAAACCCTGACGCATTTGATCAGATTAAATTGATCCCACAGCATCCACAACCGGACAAGTGGTGGGAAGACCCTGTATACATTGAATTTTTAACTGAAAAACTCAAAGATGCTGTGTGCATTGACATCAGCGGTGGAGAACCCTTTCCATTGCCAAGCACTTGGAAAATATTAGATATTTTGATTGCTAGTAATAATACCGGTGTGAGATTGCAATTTAATACCAATCTCACTCGTGTGCCGCCAGTTCTGTTGGATAAGTTAAAATTATTTACAAATCTATGGATCAGTGTGAGTCTCGAAGGTATTGGAGATATGAATGACTATCTAAGATACCCTAGCCACTGGGAGGAAATTTCTGCAAATATGATTCTGCTTCAAGAAGCGTTGCCCGGTATGGTAAAAAACGTCAATCATACGTTGCAACATGCTAGTGTATACAGTTTGCCGGCTTTGGTAGATTATGTTAAAAGTCGCGAAATAGAATTAAGAATAACCACGGTATCTGGCACACCGTGCTTGACCGTGGAAACAGCACCCCCTCAAGACTTGAAACGTCTTGCAGATTGGATCGAAACAGTGGATTGGTTGCACGATGATCCTTACAATCGTTGGGGAGAAGATTTGTACAACATAATCACAGGGCTAGGAAAAACCACTGTGTTTGACCAAAAGCTCTATGATGACTACAGAGAATATGTTAAACTGCTTGATAGCATGCGTGGCACAGACTACGATGCAGTATTTCAGCCTAGTGCTGTTTGATAACAATGTGTCAAAAATTCTTTGACTGAGAGCCCAATTGCTAGGGAACTATAGATCCAATGGCCGCTGAGCGGACGAAAGTTGCGGCAGACTGCTAGTCACAGTCACACATGCTATTGGAAGGAGGCCAGTGTAGCAATACAGTGGGAACCTTTAAACACAAAGCAGTATTGTTATCAAATAAGTATTATCGCGGGAAAGTGTAGTGGTCGCACGTGAGTCTCATAAGCTCACAGATGGCAGGTTCGATTCCTCCTCCCGCAACCAATTAGGCGAACTTGATAAATAAAAGTTCAAAAAAAGGTTGACAAACAACCATAAATGCGTTACAATAGGTACATGATGAAAACAAAATTCTATTCACTTGCTAAGCCATCCATGTTTATCCAGCCTTCAGCCTGGTCACATGCGAACGGTCGCGTGAATAGCATTCCAGGAGACCCGGGGTCCGTGTAAAGTACAATAGTATTCTACCCAAAGGACCCTGGAACTAAACACTCCAGGGTTTTTCTTTTAGTGCAATGGCAACGAGAGCCTGCATCACTCAAAACTGCAAATGGGCGGCCTGTAGGATAGAGTCTCTTTTGTGAGATGAAAAATTACAGCGTATTAAAGCATTCTTTAAGAACAGGCAGCCTAAGTATTTTAGAGTGCTTTAATACACACATTCGCAAGAGTGTGTTGGGTATCCATAGTGTAATGGCAGCATCGCGGTCTCCAAAACCGTCAGTCTAGGTTCGAGTCCTAGTGGGTACGCCAATCATGGGCTGTTGGTATAGATGGGAACACAGTAGCTTTGCAAGCTTCAGTCCCCGGTTCGATCCCGGGACGGTCCACCAAATTAATTTGACACAGCAATGTGTCTGCTATATAATAGCATGTCGAGAGCGGGCAGGATGGTAATGCAGCAGATTGCTAATCTGTAGACTGTGTATAACGGTCACAGGGTTCGACTCCCTGGCTCTCGGCCATATCAATCAATTCCCCAATAGCTCAGTCGGTAGAGTAGCAGACTGTTAATCTGTTGGTCCGTGGTTCGAGCCCACGTTGGGGAGCCAATTAGCCGACTTAGCACAGTGGTAGTGCAATCGCCTTGTAAGCGATAGGTCATCAGTTCGAATCCGATAGTCGGCACCAAGTTACCAAGATGGATTGAATGTTTTTACAAAATTGCAGCCTCGAATCTTATCTAGCATACCTACATAATCTCGATACTGTTGATGTTTAACAAGATCAAACTTGTAGCTGCCAATCCATTGATCAATTGCAGAATCGTAAGGTGTTGAGTTGGCTCGATGCCAGTCTGCAAATTTTTGCATGTCAGCAGGCACAACTGAATTTTGTGTAAGCATACCATCATTGATTGTTCCAGCATAAACTGGATATACCATAATGTGTTGATCAAATTGCTCAAGATACCGCCACATTGCAGGCCAAGTATAAACTGATGTATGTTGTAGTAAGTAACTGAAGTTTACTGAAACACTATCAAGTGCAAATATTTTTTGAATATTGTTGTCCAATTCGTGCCAATTTGAACCCCAGCGAATGTACTCTTGATGAGACTCAACCCCATCTAGGCTCACACTAATCATAATGTTACTAAACTTTTTAAAATATTGTATAGCTTGGTCTGTAACACGAGTAAGATTAGTGTTAAATGTAATTGTACAGTCAGAGTTCATTGCATCTAACAATCGATACAATGCTGGCATCATCAGAGGTTCTCCGCCAGAAAAGTTCACGTAGCGAGCGCGATTGACAATGTCAACTACTCGCTGAAATTGGTCAGGGCGGTCCCACCAATTGTCAGAATACTTTTGTCGAATATAATGAATACCTTGTTGTCCATATAAAGATTCATTACTGTGGTATTCCTGTTCAATTTGACTGGAATTCCGAGGAGTACACATTAGGCATTTGAGATTACAAAAATTACCAAATCTTATGTCCAACCATTCAGGAGTATTACTAACCTGTGTGGTGTAATTAAACATTTTGTCTGCTACTAATTTCATGGGATGATCTTTGATAGTAGAATCAAAACAAGAAGCACACCCTGGATCAATTTGATTGTCTAACACAGTTTGACGCAACGGAGTAAGACGAGATGTCCACCAGTCTTGATATTCACTGATGTGGTATTGTTTAATACTCTTGTCAAGATGTGGTTTGTATAGACAGCAAGGTTTTAATTCGCCATTACATTCAATTTGCATGCCCCTGAAGGGCAATGAGCAGTAGTTTGATAATTGCATAAGTGAGATATTTATAGCCCGTTAGCTCAATGGAAGAGCACTCGACTGATAATCGAGCGACAGAGGATCGTAACCTCTACAGGCTACCAGATTTTAAAAGGAGAGTCCAAATGGACAGTGATAAGAGTGAGAAGATTTGTGGGACGTTAGCTCAGTTGGTAGAGCAGTAGACTTTTAATCTATTGGTCATTGGTTCGAATCCAATACGTCCTACCATATAAAAACACGTTGACGCAGTGTGTTTCTATATGGTGCTTGTCGTCAAGTGGTTAAGACCTCGGATTGTGATTCCGATATACGTGGGTTCGAATCCCATCATGCACCCCAGGATGTATAGCACAGCGGTAGTGCAACTCCTTCATACGGAGTAGGTCAGTAGTTCAAATCTACTTACATCCACCAGATAGCTTTGTTGGAGATTCGCCAAGTTGGTCAAGGCATCGGATTTTGATTCCGACACGCATAGGTTCGAATCCTATATCTCCTGCCACATATCGGTCCTTAACTCAATTGGATAGAGTGCCAGTCTTCGAAACTGGAAGTTGGGAGTTCGACTCTCTCAGGACCGACCAGTTTTTACTAATGTATAATATTAGTCTATAAATATTTCCATGAAAAAAGCACTTATACTTGGATGCAGTCACGCTGCCGGTTCAGAAATGAACACAGAGCCAGACGTGGATTTACTAAATTATGGGCGAGAATACTTTGGATACTTTATGAGTTATCCGGTTCAACTGTCCCAATTACTAGGATACCATCCAATGAATCATGCCATCCCCGGAGGTTCAAACGATGCAATATTTAGGATATTTGAAACTTATTGCAATCCTTACAAAGAGCGAGTAAAACCTGATGTTGTGATTGCCTGCTGGACCGGAGGCGAACGCACTGAAATTTGGGACTACGAGGAAGGTGAATGGATCGGCCTTGCTGGTGGTAAAATCAATTTTTCAAAAGTTATTCCAGATAAAATAATGTTGGAGGGTCAAGCCACTGGAGAACCAGTTGACAATCACAACGATATAGTTGCATATCAAAAACAATGGATTACTCATCATGCCGATCGTTGGTGGGGTCGTATGAACAAGTTAAAAAATATACTGGCATTGAATACCATGGCAGCACAAAAAAATATTCCTGTTATCAACCTTGACAGCTTTGGTGCAGTACAAGAATATGAATTTCCCGATTCAATATATCGCCCCTTAGGGCAAACTGAGTTTTGCAACTGGGCAGTTGATCGTGGGTTCAACAACACAAAATCAGGGCATTATTTTTTGTCAGCTCACAAGAGCTTTGCAAATTTTATTGCCAAAAAAGTTGATCCAAAATATCATGCTGATAACATTGGCAAGGAATCAGAATAATGCGGGGTTCGTATAGTGGCAATACCTTAGCCTTCCAAGCTAAAGCGAGGGGTTCGATTCCCCTACCCCGCTCCATCGGAGCAGTCTGATGAGTGAATTCTACTGCTCTTCTCCTTGGCATGGAGGATTCTTTTGCTACGACGAACAAAGTGTTTGCTGTGGGCATGCTCCGGTCAAGATGTCTAGTCCTAAACAATTTCTAGCAAGTGAGCATGTAAAAATTGTCAAGCAAGGATTGTTATCAGGCAATCTAACAGAAAGTTGTCAACGATGTAAAACCACCGAAGAACAGGGCGGCAAAAGCCTTAGACAAATTTTTCTTCGATCACATGAACTAAACGGAATTGAATTCTCTCGAGATGTTGATGCACCAAGCCGTCCACAGGCAATTGAAGTTAGACTGAGCAATTTGTGCAATTTCCGATGCAGGATCTGCAAACCCAATTGGAGCAGTTTGATTGATCGAGAGGTTCGTGACAACCCCTCACTTAAAAAATGGCACATTGACTCAGATCTTGGGCACCGGTCCAATGATGAAGAATTCATTGATGACATTGTAGAACTAATTCCCGATCTCAAATGGATCAACTTCACGGGTGGCGAGCCAATGATTATTCCGGGCATGTTAACAATTACAAACGCCATAGTTGAACAAGGGCATGGCAAGGATATCACATTACAAGTCACTACAAATGTCAGCACTATAAATCCAAGAATAGTCGAGTGCTTTTCGCAATTTAAATACGTACAACTTACTCTCAGCATAGATGGAGTAGATACTGTGGCTGAGTACACTCGAGATGGTACCAACTGGCCGCGTATGTTGGAAAATTTAGAATTTTACGGTCGTATGAGACTTGATAACAATCGTATTGGTATCAATACAAACATAGCCCTTAATGCGTATAACGTACTAGATGTCGACAAGGTGATTGCATTTGTATGTGATTACAGAAAAAGGTATCACACCAGTTTAGACATGATTGTGGTTGAAGGCATGCTACATCCGTCAGTGCTCAGCGGCGTTGCCCGCAAACATGCAATAGCCTCTATTGATAAATCGTTGCCCATACTCGAATCAGCTGGACTAGATCAACATGATGTGGCCACTGTGCATTCGCAATTGGTCAGCGTTAACCGTATTTTAGAAACTCAGACACCAGAAGAACAAAGTTGGCAAACATTTAAAGAGTACACTGTTGATCTAGATCAAGCTCGCTCACAAAATTTTAGCGTCGTTTTTGGTTTTGATTTATAATATTATTGCCTGGATAGCTCAGGGGTAGAGCATCTGCTTTACACGCAGAGGGTCCGCGGTTCGAAACCGTGTCCAGGTACCACACACAAGCTCGGTATGGTGAAATGGTATCACTGAACGTTTGGGACGTTCGAGCGTAGGTTCGATTCCTGCTACCGAGACCAATTACGGAAGATGATGCAGTGGGGTTGGTCCCGCGACTGGCCTTGAAAACCAGGTTCTCTTAACAGGGATGGGGTTCGACTCCTCCGTCTTCCGCCAAATTGATTGACACATTAGATGTTATGTGTTATTATGATAGTCAGGCCCGGGTGGCGAAATTGGTAGACGCACCAGATTTAGGTTCTGGCGTAGAAATATGTGTCGGTTCGAGTCCGACCCAGGGCACCAAGTTTTGCAAACAAAAAACGTATAGGGGTAAACCCCAGTGGCTCTGCGCAGTGATGCGCATCTGCTGGTTTAGTTGTCGGGATGAGAGGTCCTGATTGTTGCCGGTGTAGAGTTAATCTATTCACGATTAGCGTACAAATGTCCGCCCTAGCGAAACCGGTTTGTTTGCATTTTTTAACACAAATGTAATATCAGCTTCAATAAATACTTATAGAAAGCAACGTATGAAAAAACTGGATCTCGACAAGGTCAAACAGTTTATTGAAGCTCAAGGACCTGACACAAAAATCTATCTTGGTTGCGACAGTGAACGAATTAGAATCGACAATGTATGGCATGCTGACTATGTGTTGGCCGTTGTGGTGCACATTAACGGCAACAATGGATGTAAACTGTTTGGGGAAGTGCATCGCGAACGTGTATACGATCAAAAAGAATCCAAGCCTGCCATGCGACTCATGACTGAAGTATACAAAGTCAGTGAACTTTATCTTAACCTAGCCGAGGTGTTAGAAGGCCGCAATGTTGAGGTTCATCTGGATATTAATCCTAACGAAATGCACGGATCCAGCTGTGTTATTAGTCAGGCCATTGGCTATATCAAAGGCACTTGCAATGTCATGCCGTTTGTTAAGCCTAATGCATTTGCGGCCAGTTACGCTGCCGATAGATTCAAAAGCCTGCGGGCTGCCTGACACCAACTAAAGATAACAAGGTGTTAGATCGCTTATAAGTATTAACACATGATTATTCAATCAAACATAACTCAACTCAACTCAATGTATCCAACAGTTAATTGGATGCTGAACAACCAGACATTACTATTGCCTAATTATGTCAAATGGGCCAGCATTTATGGGTATAGTTTTGGTTCCTCAACTGTCACAATTGGTGCCAAGACACATCAGTTAGAGCACAATCAATATTTTAGTTTGTTTGTTGACGATACTTCTGTAGACATTAATGTTAGCCATCAACTATTCTTGGTTGCAAAACTAGGATACAAATGTCAAAATAACATTGGATGGGTTGAAGAAAAGGGGCGGCTAAGTTACATAGACGGATGCACTGATAGTTTATTGATATATCCACCACGTATGGGTGATCCAAGTCTTAACTTGTTGTATTTTCCGCCAGGTATTTGCCAAACAAAACACACGCATCCTAGCATCAGAATGGGGTGTGTAATCGCCGGTCATGGTGTCAGTGATAGTTGGCACGGTGAGACCCAAACATCTCATGATCTTGTGACAGGTGTAAATTTTTGCTTAGAAGAAAACGAACTTCATAGATTTAGAACTACCGATTCAAGCATGACTGTTATTGCCTGGCACCCAGACGGAGATTGGGGACCAACTGATCACAATCACACCATGTTGAATAGAACATATATTAACAAATAATCAATGGGATATCAAGCTCAGTTTCAATTCTTGACCAAAGGCAGATTTGCGTTAGTAGATACACATTTTAGAAATATCTGGCTTGTGCTTGATAACCAAGAGCATGCACATACTATAAGAAATGTGTTCAGAGGCAAATTATCGTTGCTGGTGTGCGACCTTGAGGTGTTTGAAAATTTTCAAGATCACCGGGACCAAATTACTAGCCATACCTGCAGTTTTTGGCAACTTCCGACAACTAGTAACACTATTTTAATTACGCCTTCTATGGCAAACCCTATATTTGGTCAGACACAAACCAAATATCATTCACTTGAATGCCCTAACTTGGTCAACAAAACAGCATCATGTTTATTGGATCAAAATAGACAGTTAGAATTGCAAGATCAACTGTTGTTGTATCACAGAATATTAGAACTAGTTGACATTGCAAATCTTACCTGTGCCAACTCCGTGGAATTTATTGATCAAGTGAACAAAATTTTTTCAATTGAAATACATATCTCTGACATTGTTGATCAATTATATCAGTTGACTATAACGCAGATAGGAACAATCAATGTTCTTCCATCGTGTATCTTGACTACATTAAGAAAAAGTTTATATGAATAATTTAATTTTCTTTTCCACCAATGCAGTTATATCACATGATTTTGATGTTACCGATAGTGACTATCAATATCACAATTGGTTTAATCTAACAAAAGGACTTGAGTGGCCAAGCCATACCACATCCAGAGTACATCAACTAAACACACCTTGGTCTTTGGCTCCTACGGTATGTCCTATCCCCAAACTTATTCACAGCGAAGAAAATTTTGATAATGTCATTGATTCTATTGCTGAAAAATTTTGTCATCAAATTTTGCAGTCAGGGAAAACGCCTTATATTGCTTACAGTGGCGGCATTGATAGTACCAGCATTTTGGTCAGCTTGCTCAAAACAGGCAATACAAACTTTTTAGAAAAATTAATTGTCCTGTACAACAACAACAGTATCAAAGAAAACCCATATTTTTATCATCGGTTCATTGAAAAAAAGTTACAAACACAAGATATAAACACATTAAATATTGATTCTTTAAATTTTGACAAAATTGTAATTGTTGATGGCGAAGCCGGTAATCAAATTTTGGGATGGCGAGCCATACATGTACATTCGTATTATCAAAATTTTGATTTTCTTGATCAGCCCTGGAGAACTGTGTCTGACTTGACCACTGCAATTCCCGGCAGTACTGCATTCACGGTAGAGTTGATCAAGGATTCTATACACCATGCACCCATCGACATTGAAACGGTTTACGACTTTATATGGTGGGCAAATTTTAACTTTAAGTTTGACGAAGTTTTAATAAGAAAAGTCCCCGGATACGCTAAAAACTTGACTGCCGTTCAAACACAGCTATTTTACAATCACGGGTTGTATAGATTTTATGCTCAACCTGAAATGCAAGTATGGAGCATGATTTCCAAAGATCAACGACGCAATAGCACTCGGAATGTCATAAGCAAATGGGCACCAAAAAACTATATCTATCAATTTGATGGTAATGATCTATGGTATGCTAGTAAAAAAGAAGAAGCCAGTTATTCAGGACTTGATGGTATTGGTAGCAAACTGATAGCAATAGATAATCAATGGAATAAATACTCTATTGCTGATCCTGATGTTAGAAAAGCATTAGGAAAAATTTTACAAAGGATTTAAAATGTCACAAGATGTTTCTACGAGATGGTTCAAAAACGGTGCTCACTTTGCTGACGGACAGGCAGCTCACGCAAGTAAATGTGCGTTATATCCTGCTGAATATATTGCAGAGTTTGAAGCATGCTTTACTGCAATGGTCAACAATGGTATTCTGCTTGAACCAGTGACATATCAGTGGGATCAGACTGATTTTATACTTACTACTAGAAAAATAGCCACATCTCGCGAGGCATATGAAGCCGCTGTAACATTTGATGGAGAATTATCGGCGCAGTTATCAGCAGATGCTGGATGGACTCTTTTAGACGTAGCTAGTACTTAAAAACATCCACTGGTTTATATCAATACAGTCCCAACAGGGCTAGTTATATGAAACTTTTTGAAGCAACCATACGCACACCCGACGGTCGTGAATTCAAAGACCGTGTGGGGGCAGATACAGCACAGGCGGCTAGATTTCTTCTGCAACAACGTTACGGACCAAGAGCAGTGCCGTACCTTCCCAAAATGATCCCCAGTTAACTATTGATTTTTCCTATTGATGTTATTAAGATATTTTCTGTAAGATTTAGCATTTTTGCTTGACTTCAAGACTATATACTAGTACAATAAACACTCAGTACAAATACTGAGTACTATTTTACACAAGGAAAAAACATGAAAACAGTTGGCGACAAATTAGCCCCATTCGCAGTCACAGGCGTCAAGCCTGGACAACCAGAAGATGCTTTCTATACAATTACAGATCAATCGTTTGAAGGCAAGTGGAAAGTAATCGTTTACTATCCCAAAGACTTTACATTCGTATGTCCCACAGAGATTGTGGCCTACGACAAGTTAGCACAAGACTTTGCCGACCGTGATGCAGTATTACTGACTGGATCAACAGACAATGAGTTCTGCAAAGTAGCTTGGCAAACAGCTCACACTGATCTAAAGAAAATCACACATCATCAGTTTGCTGATACACAGCGTGGCGAGTTGAGTTTAATCGAACAGTTGGGTGTGTTCTATGCGCCAGCAGGTGCCGCACTTCGTGCCACATTCATAATTGATCCCAGCAATGAAATTCAACACGTTACTGTAAACAACTTGAACGTTGGTCGTAGTCCAGAAGAAACACTTCGTGTGTTGGATGCATTGCAAACAGGTGAGCTCTGTGCCTGCAATCGCTCAGTGGGCGGCGAGACACTATAATTTGGGCAGATATTACTTGACATACCTAATCAAAAGATGCTATAATTAATACTTCAATCTTAACAAGGACTGTTATGTTTAGTATACTCAAATTCTTTTGGTTAGTGAGTCGGTCATCTTGGGATATCTTGAATCCCAATTTGAACCCTTTGCGTCATGCACCTGTTTATGTCAAATACTTTCTCAGCATACTGTTAGGTTGTTTTTGGAGTCTGGCATTTGGAATTTACATTGGCGAACTGCTAATAATTGGCTACAACATGCTGGGTCACATTGCCATTATCAGCATGGTGTTTGCTACCGCGACTGTGTTTAGGTCGGTGGAAAACGCCTACAAGCCACGCACAGGTGTAGATTGGTTGCGAGCTCCGGATCGTTCGGCTAGAGATGAAGAAATGACTGACGAACAAAGACAACAACTGTCTAGGAATATCTAATGAAAAAATTACATAGTCAGGTAGATAATGTTGGTAATCAAGCTGTAATGATATTTCATAAGCTGGCCCTGTTTGCCATTGGTGCAGCCACTGCCTGGGCGGCAGGGTGGACCTTTGTGGAAATGTTTACCAAGCATCATGCCACCATTGCTGATCTGTTGTTGATGTTTATCTATTTGGAAATTGGTGCCATGGTTGGCATCTATTTCAAGACCAATCATATGCCTGTGCGTTTTCTGTTGTACATTGCAATGACAGCGTTGACCCGCCACATGGTAGACATCATGAGCCATACTCCCATTAAAATCAATGAGATGATGGCAGTGGCAGCGAGTATTTTTGTTGTGGCTATCAGTGTGTTGGTAGTAAGATACACAAGTGCCAGATACAGCACAGATAAATCTGATGAGGTAGTATAATGAGTGAATCAACAGCGCCTATAACATTACACAAAACAACCTTCAGTGGTGTGTTGGCCACTCCTATCATAGGCAAGGGACGAGTAGAAAGTGAAATCTGGAGTCAGACCACCTATCCCAATGGCAGTGTAGTAACCCGACGATATCATCATCCCATCGAAGTCTACGACAACCAAGCCGTAATCACTCAACACAATGTTAGACCCAACTTGGATGTTATGGCATGAACGATTTAAAATTTACCACAGCAGGTGATTACATGAAGCATGACATGTGCGACGGTACCTGTATTGTCAATGAAGAAGATGAATGCTGGTGCGGGCGCAAGTGGGATGGAGAAAAGATGTGTGCACCGATTGTGGATACGAATGTGTACTACGGAGCATAAGTATGACTTAACATGCAATATCTCTTATTTCTTACTCTGTTGGCAGTTGGCCTGGTAGCGGCTCAGTCAGTCACTGTGCAAAAGCCTATAGAATGTGTTGACACAGCCCTATTGTTACGAGGATTGAGCAGTAGTGACTACAAAGAAAACCCCATATGGTGGGGCACTGAACCCGGAGTTACTTTGTCACGATACAGTTTGTTTGTGAACGAAGGAACCAAGTCATGGACATTGATTCAGTTTGATGAAAAATTAGCCTGCGTGTTAGGCACAGGCGAATCCAGCACTCAGATATTTAAGGGACCTAAAATATGAACATAATAGGAGCAAGTGATGTTAGAAACAATCTGCGACACACTAGTTGAAGCATATAAACGCAACTGGATTACCAGTCGTGATGGCAATGTGAGTATTCGTCATCACGACCGTGACCACTTTTACATCACACCTAGCGGCGTACGTAAACAGACAATGCAACCTGATCAGTTTAAGAAGATCAAGTTAGTAGATGTCATTAGTGCTGTTCCTCCTTTTTTAGTAACAGGTTGGGAAGAAGAATACTACACTGATATCAGTGCTAAACTAAAGCCCAGTGGAGAAATACCACTACACTTTGGCTTACAACGAGCAATGGGTCAGCACAGTACAGATGTTAGAGTTGTAGTACATCTGCATCCGACCTATTGTGTGGCCGCTATGCATTGGGGTATTGAATTAAGCCGTCTTGCTAATGACTTTCCAGAACTGAGCCGATACACTAAAGTAGCACCAAATGTCGGCGATGTTGCACCTATCAGCCAAGAACTTGCTGATGGTTGTCACAAGAACTTACAACTAGATAATGAGGGTAACATCGCCTTTGATATTGTAGGCATCAAAGGTCACGGCGTTGTTGCTATAGATACCAGTCCGTGGAGGGCTTTTGAACACATTGAACGATTAGAACATATTTGTCAAATCGTATTAGCATCGGGGAAATATTAACATGAGTTTTTTAGTAGCAAACTTACCACCAGTAAAATGCTTTGTTCGTAGGGAATTTCTGTATGACTTTGAGAAGGGTCACGGAGAACTTGAACCTTGTTGGTGGATCTCAATCAAGTCACAACGTAGCCAAGCATTTAGAATTGAATCTTATCTCAATCAATATGGTGCGCTATATGACAAATTGCCACTACACGCCTACTGTTGGAAACCTATAGAAGGTGATCCGTATCCTTTGGATTTCTTGCAGTTATGGAACAGCATGTCTTATGATATCACTGTGATTAGAAAAGCAATGATTGCCAACATGAGATGCAAGATCAAAATGAAAGATGGCTCTTGGTTAGAGGGTGAGTATCTTTTTACTGTAGATTCTGCTCACCCAGATTTTAATACAATAGATTGTGGCCATAGTGAAGATGTTGAGGATCACAAAAGTTTTAACTTTATTAAATGTGACAACGGACAATTTGCCGCACAACCAAACAATCGTATTGTTATTTTAGAACCAGCAAGTAATCCTAAAGAAATGAAGATACCGGATTTTAATGTCGCCACTACTAGGTGGAATGTTGAAATGGATCCTAAATGGGACTATGGACTACCGGAAAACAAATGGAGAATGAACGAATGAGTTTTATTGAATCAGTAAAAGGTGCGTTACCAGACTATGCAAAAGACACCAAGCTAAACTTGGATGCTGTGCTCTTACGTAGCACACTAGATGCAAATGTAGCTATAGGTTGTGCTGTGGCCGCATTAGCCGCAACAGGAAACGGCAAGTTACTTGCGGTGTTGTTGGCAGACAATCCACTTTACGCAGAATCAGCAATGACAGCCGCAAGCATCATGGCACAGAACAATGTTTGGTATCCCTACGTTGAGATGACAGATGATCCTGCGCTCAAAGGATTACCAGCAGGTTTGCGTATGAACGCTATTGCAAGTCACGGTGGAACTACTAAGTCAAACTTTGAAGCATTCTCGTTGGCAGCCAGCATTGTGGGCAAGTGTCACTTCTGTGTTAAGGCACATTACGAAACACTCAAAACACAAGGCTACACTGTAGAGAACTTACGTGACATTGGTCGCATTGCGGCGGTAATTACTAGTGTAGCCAGAGTTCTTAACAGTTAATGAAAACCATATTCGTCAACGGAACATTTGACATCTTACACCCAGGCCATGTACAATTGCTAAATTATGCACGTAGCCTGGGTGATTCTTTGATTGTCGCTATCGACAGTGATCGGCGTGTTCGAGAACTTAAAGGCAAAGATAGGCCCGTAAACTCTGAAAATGATCGAAAGTTCATGCTGGAGAATCTTTGTAGTGTAGATTCAGTTTGGTTGTTTGATAGTAATCAAGAACTTGAGGACATCTGCAGATTGTACAACCCTGTCATGGTCAAAGGATCAGACTATCGGGGTCGACATATTATAGGTCATCAGTATTGTAAAGAAATAGTGTTTTATGACAGAATTGAACCATACTCAACCACCCGAGCCATTCAGGATATTGGTAGTAGGTGATGTGTGCGTGGACAACTACCAATATGGTGTAGTTGACCGCATCAGCCCCGAGGCACCTGTTCCTGTTTTTATCCCCACCCGCGAAGAAAGTCGCAACGGCATGGCTGCCAATGTAGCAGCCAACCTTGTGGCACTCGGGTGTGAGGTACTTGTTGCAAGTGGCCAGCCTGGATCAAAAACCCGACTAATAGATGAACGTAGCAAGCAACAGATCGTTCGTATTGACAATGACTATATTAACCAGCCTTATCCATTAAATGGTATAGATCTCTCTATATGCAATGCCATTGTGATCAGCGACTACAACAAAGGCAATGTCACTTATGAATTAATTGAAAACTTGCGTAAAACATATTCAGGGCCAATCTTTGTGGACACAAAGAAAACTGACCTAGCAAGACTTGCAGGATGCATTGTAAAAATCAACAACAAAGAATACAACGATGCCAAGACCTTGTGCGAGGATCTTATTGTTACGCAAGGTCGGCAAGGGGCTCGTTACAAAGATCAAACATATCCTGCTGTGGAAATAGCAGTAACAGATGTGTGTGGTGCTGGTGACACATTTCTTGCTGCCTTGTGCTTTGAATATTTAAAATCCAACAACATGGATCAGGCCATAGAGTTTGCAATTCGAGCCAGCGCCGTTACTGTGCAACACATAGGAGTGTATGCTCCAACCCTAGAGGAAATCATATGAGATTAAATGGATTTGTAGAAAAAGGCTGGGGTTCAGAAAACATCTGGGCCACTAACGACAAGTACTGTGGCAAGATGTTGAACTTCAAAGCAGGTGCCAAGTTTAGCATGCACTTTCACGCTGAGAAAGACGAAACATGGTATGTAATCATGGGTCGCTTTGTTGTGCGTGTGATTGATACCAATACTGCAGAAGTTGAAGAACGTGAACTAGTACCCGGGGACGTATGGCACAATCCGCCACTGTTGCCGCATCAGTTAATTTGTGTAGAGCCTGGCATGATTTGCGAAGTATCTACACCAGACTCTGTAGAAGACAACTATCGTGTGGGCAAAGGAGACAGTCAACCATGAAAATTTTACTTACAGGCCACAAGGGGTTTATTGGTTCAAACATGCTGAAGGCTCTAGCCGGGCATGATGTTAAAACCTTTGACTGGGGTGAGGATCCCAATTTATTAACCACACATGATCGAGATGTGTGTATTCACATAGGTGGTATATCTAGCACAACTGAACGAGATGTAGACAAGATTATGAGGCAAAACTATGACTTTAGTTGTCAACTGTTGGATCGTTGCATGAACACCGGCACACACTTTCAGTATTCCAGCAGTGCCAGTGTATATGGATTGAACCAAGAGTTTCGTGAGGACTCGCCTGTGGATCCACGCACGCCTTATGCCTGGAGCAAATACATGTTTGAAAGGTATGCTATCAAGTTACAAGAGTCTGCTTACCATGTTGGTGATCGTATACAAGGTTTCCGTTATTTCAATGTGTACGGATCTGGTGAAGCTCATAAAGGTGGCCAGGCTAGTCCATATCATCAGTTTGAAAAACAAGCTAGAGAAACAGGCCGCATACGTGTGTTTGAGGGCAGTAGAGAGTACCGCAGAGACTTTGTGCCAGTAAGCCAAGTTATTGACACACATCTGGCCTTCTTAAATATTAAACAGTCAGGTGTGTTCAATGTGGGCACTGGCAAAACCAAAAGCTTCTACGAAGTTGCAGAACAATTTGGTGTACCAATAGACGAAATACCCATGCCCGAACACTTAAAGTCTAGTTACCAAACTTATACCTGTGCTGATATGACCCGTACAAATCGAGCATTAGCAAATTGACAATAATGTTGTAATATTGTATAATAGTCAAGAGAGGAACAATGTGAGTAACGAACTAGCCAAATTTATGAATTCACGACGTCGGCACAAAACTGATGTCAAGGTTGCTAGGCAAGTAAAAATTGCCAAGGCACATGGTCTAGGGTTTCATGATCAGGTGATAAAACAACCTCATCGTATGGCCAAACATCATGTGATGGATTGTGGAAATTCTGGCTGTTACTTGTGTGGTAACCCACGCAAGACTCACAAAGATCGACTCACAGCTCAAGAAAAGCGTTTGTTCCAAGATGTTGAAAAAACAACAGACAAACATTCAAATGGTTTAACAACGAAAGACGAAGATGAAAATTGAACATGATGTATCTGGTAGAACTGCTGGCCTTACAAGTGAGCATGCAGTTGAAGCCCTGGGCAATAGATATGACTTGGTGTTGGTTGCAAGTCAGCGAGTGAGAGAACTGCGTCGTGGACATGCTCCAAAAATTCTTTCCAAGTATGGCCCAATGGTTACTGCTATTTTAGAAATTGAAGAAGGTTTAGTTGGCAACGACTATCTTCATCGAATCGCAAACCCAAACAAAAAAAATAAAGGATTACAACTATGAAACTATTAGAAAATATACTAAGCCCCAAAGACATCCAAGTATTTAAAAAATACTGGGCTGACAATCATCAACATGCCTATGTCAATGGCAAGCCTGAAGGAGTGCATCCAGGTATAGGAGTGCATGATCATATTGATCGTAGATTGCTGATCAAAGGGAATACACAGGCCTACTCTATTTTAGAAAAAATTGTCAAGACGTATTTTCCTGACGAGAACTATTTTTGGGGCAACTATCAACGGCAAATCACTGCCCATTCTCTTCATGTAGATGAATTTGGCAAAGATCGGGTTGATCTAACTTATACTATAATTTTTGCGTTAGATGATCAACCAAAATTTAAAGCAATTATTTTCAAAGAACTTTTTAATTCGTGTCAAGACATTGAGCCATACATGGAAGAAAAGTTAAAAGGTCCAAAAATTTCAAACATATCCAAAACTGAAGACCTGGATCATTGTGCCGACTGGCGAGATCTCACTAGAAATTATTGCGATTGGCTTGAGCTAGACGGTATCTTTACTTACAAAGCAGGTGATGCAGTGTTGTTTGACACAAACCAAATTCATGTTACCAGTTACTGGAACAAGTATCCAGAGTTTCAAAGCAGAGACCTTGTTCAAATCCATATTGGAACATGTGCACCTAGTAGTTACAGCAAAGAAAATCAAATTAAAAAAGGTGAATTGGTTCCTGATTTAACCAATGTGATAATAAAATAGTACATTGACCAATATTGGTATTTGTGCTATAATATTCAATTAAGGAAAGGAGCACACAATGCCATCAGTATTTTTAGTCAGCGACACACACTTTGGACATGCCGGAGTATGCCGATTCACGCACCCGGATGACCCTGACGTTAAATTGCGTCCTTGGGACAATGCCGATGAGATGGACGAAGAAATGATTCAACGCTGGAACGACCGTGTGCGTCCCACCGACAAGGTCTACCATTTGGGTGACGTTGTAATCAACCGCAAGGCCTTGAAAACATTGCATCGTTTGAACGGAGACAAAGTGTTGATCCGTGGTAACCACGACATCTTTCCTGATGTTGAATACCGCGAGTATTTTCGTGAGTTGCGGGCATACCATGTGATGAACGGAATGATCTTGAGTCACATCCCTATTCATCCCGAATCGTTAGGACGGTTTGGTGTTAACATTCACGGTCATTTGCATGCCAGTCGTGTAAAGATGGAACCTGTGGGCAAGTATGGTATTTCTGTGATTGATCCTCGCTATCATTGCGTATGTGTGGAACAGACAGACTTTGCGCCTATTTTGTTTGAAGATGTGATCAAACGCATTGAAGCAGAAGGCGGGACCGTTGGCTTTAAAAACGGTAACGGTCCCACTATGTAAGGAATGTTAGGAACATGACACCATTTATTTTTATTAAAACAGCCGGACAACTACAACCCGGAGACTTATATGCCAAATTAGACGATCGAGAGGTTGAGATAACCTTGTCTTCCGACGGTATTTTTATCTATGCCGATAATGTGTTTGGATTACACAAATTAAGTTTAATTGCAGTAAAATCTGTCAGAGTAGAAATTTTGCAGTGTTTTGTAAATGGATGTAGCCTAAGAAAACTGTTGTATCTATCTTGGATGGAAAATTCTCAGCATGAAAAATTTCAACCAGGAACCATAATATGGGAGGCTGGCCAGTCATGGCACTTGCCGTTTGGATCTCCTGTTAGTTACTGGATTGAGCTCGTGGAAAGCAAGTTTCCTAATAGAGTCCTGGGAGGAAATTTATACGATGACTATTTCATTTATTACCCAGATAACATGATTCTTGATTCATCTCGATTCCCAAATACTGTCACAGACTTTTTTTTGCATAACTTTAATTTCACAGTGGTACCAAAACAAACAGTAACTGTGGAACAGATCCCCTACATGCAGTATAAAAAAATCGTTCCTCAAGAATTGTTAGAACTTACAGGTCAAGAGGTAGTAAAAAACGTTGACCACAATACTAACGAATCTTATACTCAACGCACACAGAATTTACAAGAATTTGGCAATAATTTCAATTCAAATTGGAGTGTTACATGGTTGTACAAACAAGGCAAAAAATTGCCTTTGATTGATGATTATCCTCATATTCAGGCTCTGATAGATTTTCTAGATCTCGATTGTTGGTCTGTTTTTATAGGCAAGTTGTCACCTGGAGATTTTATATATCCTCATGTGGATGATTTGAGTAAATCAAAACCTGAATACCTAGATTACCAAGGTTGTACACAACTGTATATTCCATTGATATGGCCCGCGGGTAACTTTATCAAAATTGCTAGTGTTGGTATATTGCCAATGGAGAATGGACTAATGGTCATCAACAACGACACATTTACGCATAGTGTAGTTAATACTGGCGACCAAACTCGATATGCGTTAGGATTACGGGTGCATAAAAAAATTCTGCATGATTGTGTCATAAACTAAATATTTTTACAGCGCCGGCAGGGGCCGACGTCGGATCAATTTGACGCTTGACATAAAGATGTCTTTACTGTAGACTATACTGCAGAACGCCTCCCGTACGTAGAATTCATCTACTAGTACTTTTTTTAAACTTATCGAGAAAATTATGAAATTTATTGTGTCATTGCTATTAGCAATGTTTATTAACGTGGCCACGGCCAAAGAGTATGTGTTGATTAACCCTAACGCACCAGGATCATCTAGCGAAGTCACTGCAAGGGCAATTGCAGAAGCTTACTCTAGACAAACCGGTAACAAACTGGTAGTCGAAAGTGTAGGTGGCGGTAATCAGATTCCGGGAGCAGTACGTTTTAAAAATATGGCAAAACCAGGACTGATTTTGACCACAAGCAGTCTGCTGGTATTTAATCCCAAGACCATAAAAGATTTGCCCTACAGTGATGAGGATTTTGTTCCAATTAGTCCAGTGGGACTGACTCCGCAAACATGGATTGTAAGAGCAGACTCGCCTTATAAAACCATGCAGGATCTAGTTAAAGAATTGCCAAACAACTCCAAGAACTTTGTGGGATATGCCAATCCAGTTGAAGTTGCCAATCTACATATACTATCTCAGCACTACAAATGGAAACCCAAAAGTGTTGAGCCAATCAAGTACAAAGGCACAGCCGAAGTTCTTACAGCAATGCTGGCCAATGACATAGAGGTTGCAATTGTATCCCATGCTCCGGTGATTGACGAGCATGTCAAATCTGGTAAACTGCGTATTTTAGCCAACACCACAGATCAAACTATACCGCTAGCAGGACAATCTATTCTGTCAGTACGCAGACAGTTAGGAATAGGCCAGGTTACCGGTGGCGTATTGATTGCTTCAAGTCCAAAGATGGATACCGTAGAAGCTAGTCAACTGCATCAGGATATTATTAACGCTATTAAAGATCCTGCTGTTCAAGAAAATCTTGCCAAGAGAAATCAATTCAGTATTGGACACGGTGTTCAACCTTACAAACAGTTTATTGATCAACTTAGAACCAGCATACAAAACATCGATCTATGAATTTAGATCAGTACCTTTACTATCAGGTTGGTGATTACAAAACTACCAACAAACTTTTGGCAGTAGAGGCCGCTGGCGGTGACATGGGCCGTGTGCATTTTTACTTTGCAGACGATGAACACCGTCAGCATGACTGGACACACGAACCAGAAGAATCAATACACACACTGATAGATCAACGAGTTAGAGCTCTTAGAGATCAACATCAATACTTGGCGTTGTGGTATAGTGCAGGGTACGACAGTCATACTATTTTAGATAGTATTTTACGCACCAACACCCGACTAGACGAAATACTAGTATTCAGTCGACCGTATATTAAGACTCAAGACAATTTTGAACACTTGATCGCACTTAAAAAAGCACAATGGATTAAGGCTCACTTGCAACCTTGGTTAAAAATTAGACACGTAGAATACAACCAGGATACTACATTTAAATTTTATCAAGAGCACAAAGCAGACTGGATGTATCATGGTCCGGGGCACTTTCATTACTTTACCAAAACTTCTAGATACAACACAGCAATGTATCACAAAGATCTCATTGGGTTAGATCACATAATTGGCAGATGTGATATCACTGGCGTGGAAAAACCAAGAGTTAACTTACGTGATGGAAAGTGGTATGCTCAGATGCCCGATGCGGCATTGCATCATCATCTTGGTGGCCCTAGGCACTTGTTTTATTTGTGTCCAGAGGCCACTAGACTTTATATCAAGCAGGTGTGGATGAGTATCGCATGGTTTGAACGTCATCCAGAATGTAGTCATGATTTTGTACACGAAATTCAAGGCAAATCATCTAATCGTAGTTTACGTGAACGAGGTGACTTGTATGCTAGTTGGAACAAAGGTTTTGGCCGTAGTACCGTGTTTGATGCAGTTGCGGCTTCGGGGTACAACAAATACTACTATGATACCAAAGCAGAAAACGGAATTGGCAGCACAACCAATCATGACAGTGCAGTGCTCAGAGACCTTGCAGAAAAAACTGACTCAAAAATTTATAACTATTGGGTACAAGGGCTACAATATCTTAACACCAATCATGCTGACATTTGGAATCCAGTTACTGGATTTGATACATGCATGAGTTCAGCCATATATGTTAAAGATTTTACTCCCGCAACACCTGCATAGATTGTGGTGGTTGCCCTGGTTGACCATCAAATCGCTTTTTGCTATAATACGTGTATTGTAGTTTAAAAGGAGTTAGTTATGAGTGCTATGAGCAATCTTGCCGTGGAAATTGACGGCATGTTAGTTGAGGGCTACTTGCCCGTTACTATTGCACGACTTCTCGATGTGCCCATCAATTGGGTGTACGAAGTTGCGGATCCTTCAGAAGATCCTGTCAACCAGTATCAAGAAGACTGTAGTCCTTTTGCAACAGTCAACAGTTGACACGAAATTCGTGTTTTGCTACAATAGAAACTTAGTTAGTTAATTTCAACCCTAGAAAGGCACAGCCCATGTCAGATACCCGTACAGTTACAGCCGTCCAGGCTCGTAAATCCCTGCTTAAAGCATTTAAAGTTCAGCGTCCCTTGTTCTTGTGGGGTCCTCCAGGTATTGGTAAATCCGAGCTTGTTGAGAATATCACCCGAGATCTCGGTGGTTACATGATCGACCTTCGCTTGGGTCAGATGGAGCCCACAGACATTCGTGGTATCCCGTTCTACAACAAGGACTCTGGCAAGATGGACTGGGCTCCTCCAGTAGAACTGCCCGATGACGAACTGGCCAGCCAGTATCCTGTTGTGGTACTGTTCCTAGATGAACTGAACAGTGCCGCACCTTCTGTCCAGAGTGCCGCTTATCAACTTATTTTGAATCGTCGTATCGGCAAGTACAAGTTACCAGACAATGTTGTTATGGTGGCCGCAGGCAACAGAGAAAGCGACAAAGGCGTTACCTATCGTATGCCTACTCCGCTTGCCAATCGTTTCATCCACCAAGAGATGAAGGTGGACTTTGCGTCTTGGCAAGAGTGGGCTGTTCTAAACAAGATCCACAAAGACGTTGTGGGTTATTTGAGTTTTGCCAAGCAAGACTTATACGACTTTGATGCCAAGAGTGCCAGTCGTGCCTTTGCTACTCCTCGTTCATGGAGTTTTGTAAGTGAGCTCTTAGACGACGAGTGCGACAACGATACTCTTACCAACTTAATTGCTGGTACAGTGGGTGAAGGTCTTGCTGTTAAGTTCATGGCTCACCGCAAGGTTGCTAGCAAGATGCCTAATCCGTTAGACATCCTTAAGGGCAAGGTAAAAGACTTGAACGTCAAAGAGGTCAGTGCCATGTACAGCTTGGTGATCTCCATGTGCTACGAGCTCAAGGCCGCTGTGGAGAACAAGACAGCAGACAAAGAGTTCCACGACATGGCAGACAACTTCCTGGGCTACATGATGAAGAACTTTGAGACAGAGTTGACAGTTATGGGTGCTCGTATTGCTCTTACCACATACGACTTGCCCTTCTTGCCTACCAAGCTCAAGAACTTTGACGAGTTCCATCAACGCTTTGGTAAGTACATTTTGCAGGCATCCGCTTAATTAATTAGGAGGGTGGTGTTCAAAAACACAGGGCTGTGTCGCACTGCCCTCCTCTTTAACTTGACCAGTAAATTGCTCTTTGCTATAATACGTTATACAAATTAGAAAGGCATATATGACATCCACTACTGCAACAAAAGAAGACAAAAAGAAGTTTGCCAACCTTTTGGGCAAAACAGATCACAAACTTGACAGAGAAGTGCGCGAGATGCTGATCACTGCTCGTGTGGGCCTGTTGCTCAAGGCCAGTTTCTTTGGTAACTTGGCAACTCGTTTGAAACTAGTAAACGCAGACGAGTGGTGCTCTACTGCCGCCACAGATGGCAGAAACTTCTATTACAATAGCCGCTTTATTAAAATGTTGCGTCCCAAAGAGATTGAATTCTTGTTTGGACACGAGGTGCTACATTGTGTATATGACCACTTTGGACGCCGAGGTGAGCGGGACCACCAGTTGTTTAACATTGCCAATGACTATTGTGTCAACGCAGATTTGATCAAACACCGTGTGGGTGAGAAGATCACCACAGTGCCGTGTTTGCACAATCCCAAGTATGACGGCATGAGCTCGGAAGAGATCTACGATATCTTGTACGAGAAAGCAGAGAAACTGGACATTGGTAAATTGCTGGACCAGATGATCGACGAGCACCTGGATGGTGAAGGCGATGAGGAACAAGATGGTGAAGGCGATGGCGACGAGAAAGAAGGCAAGGGTCGTCCCAAGCTCACAGCAGAAGAACGTCAGCAAATTAAGGACGAGATTAAAGAAGCCATGTTGGCGGCAGCCGCTACAGTAGATGGCGCAGGTAACTTGCCTGCAGGTGTCAAGCGTCTTATCCAGGAGCTCACAGAGCCGCAGATGAACTGGCGTGAACTGCTCCGTATGCAATTAGAGAGCACAATTAAAAGTGACTACACATGGATGAGAGCAAGCCGCAAGGGCTGGCATATGGATGCTGTCATGCCTGGCATGAAGGTGGATCCCATGATCGATATTGCTGTGGCACTGGACGCTTCGGGTTCCATTAGTGAGTCCATGCTCAAAGACTTCTTGGGCGAGATACAGGGTATTATGGACTCGTTCCCTGCGTACAAGATCCATGTGTTTACTTTTGACACAGAAGCATATAACCCTGCACAATACGACAGTGACAACTTGGATGACATTTGTGACTACGAGGTTAAAGGTGGTGGTGGCACAGACTTTGACGCCATCTACAGTTACTTAAAAGAGAACGAGATTGAGCCCAAGCGTCTTGTAGTGTTTACAGACGGCTACCCATTTGGTAGCTGGGGCGATGAGAACTATGCAGATACAGTTTGGATCTTGCATGGCACCACAACTATTGAGCCACCATGGGGTCAGTATGCTTACTATGATGAAGAGAAGGCACACTAATGCAAGACTTTCTCAACGCATTAAATTGGTTTGCCTTGGGTGCAGTAGTGGGATACGTTTGGCATCCGCTATGGGAACTAGGCAAGAAAATTTTTACAGAGGCCCTTAAGGCCAGACAGGAATGGAAGCAATGACAGACCGTTTTGATTTTGAGCAACAAATTATGAGTTGCTGGGGCATGGTTGATGACGTCAAGTTGTTGGCCAAGCGGAATGCAGGGAGTGCCGATTTTGAGGCATTATCTGCTGTTTATCATCATAAGTTTGAAGAACTGTTTGAACAGTTTGAAACTCTTGTACACGAAAGGAAACTAACATGAGTGCTTTTAGTCTAAAAGCACTAAGTGCTTTTAGAACATGGTATATCACACACCAAACGGCTATTACTTGGTTTGTTATTGGTATCTGCGTTATGGCGGGCTTGAGTTCGCTGGCGGTTGGAAACTATGTTAACGCCGCAATTAATTTTGCTATTGCTGCCGTTAACTACTTTTTCAATAAACATAAGATGAAATTGTAATGGGCAATCAAACCGATTACTTTGAACGTATCGGTTACTATCCTATATGGTACTTGGGAGATCGTGTGTTCGGGCACTGGAACAAGATCCCCTTTGTAGGTACAGTAGGCAACGATACAGTGGTCAATCATGTTGAAGGTCCTAGGATTACAATTCATCTTGACTTGCCCATCAAATACAACGGCCAAGTGCATTACATCATTGTGGTCACGCACAAGGATATCAAGGAATATAAGTGAAAACTCGTGAAGAGATCATTCACTCAATGTGTGTGATGTACAGAGAAGATTATGAAGTGCCAAAATTAGCCGCAGACCCGCCTTGGGTACGTGGCATGACCGCACTTGAACGCCGTGGCTTGTGGCGTGTGATGGAACAGATATACGATATTAACATCAAACCAGTTATGGAAAAGAAGTATGGATCCCAAGATACAGCAATTAGTAAACCAAATAGGAACCGACGTAAGCGGTAAGTGGATTGCAGTTGACCGAATTGATCAACTGGCCGGTCTGATTGTGAGAGAATGCATATATAACTTGTATCTAAACGGATACGATGATGCTATGAATCAGATCAAAGAACATTTTGGGATCAAATAAAAATCACCACCAAGTATTTTCTCGTTAAATATTTGCATGGGAAATACTCAACTAACAATCACTGACATGGTTTCTATCAAGAACATCATTGATGCGGCTTGTACTCGCGGTGCATTCAAAGCATCCGAAATGAAGCAGGTTGGTGAGTTGTATGAAAAACTCGGACTCTTTATTGAGTCCGTTCAGGCTCAGGCAGTAGAACAATCTGCAAATACTCAAGGAGAAGCAAATGCTTAAACACATCGGAAGACACGGAGACCGCAAGGTTGCAATTTTATTTAGAGAAGTACCTGGCGAGGATCATATGTGCCTTGTGATTTATCCAGAGACTTTGCCAACACATATTCATGATTCAATCATGAAAACATTGGAAAGCCCAGTGGGTCAACAGGCCACCAACTTGGCAGATGCCCTGCATCGCGGAGTATTGCCAGATGGCCGTCCACAACTGGAAGCCTTGCATCGTGAGGGCATGATCAAGAAGATTCCTAGCAATCAAGTCATTGTGACACCCAATGCTCAGAGCAATGTCAAGCTAGACGAACTCAACCGTATCATCAAAGAGATGGAAACAGGTGAGGCCGCTATCAATCGCCTGCGTGAAATTGATAAAAGCACCGGCCTAGTTGATCCTGCTGTAAAGCGGAAAGCTGAAGCAGAATTCAAACGTGGCCAAGAGCGTAATGCACAACAACCTGAACCGTTGCTTGCATCAACTGATGGTGCACTAGATGACAAATCACTTGCTATGAACATGCTGTCACAGGCCAAACGCATGGAATCAGAAGCCAAGGGCATGATTGCCGAAGCGGCTAGAATGAAGAAAGATGCTCAGCGCATGTATCCAGCTGTGAACTTAAACAACTTTACACCAGCAGTAAAAGAGCAGGCACAACCTACTACCACCGCCCCACGTCGTGGTCGTCCACCCAAGGTAGTGTCAGCAGATGCAGTTCAGTGATGAGTTCCTGGCCAGGTGGGAACACATCATTGAAGAAGTAAACAAGACTGAAATCCCACTTGAGTGCATTAAAAAAGTTGTAATTAGATTGCATGGCAAGAAACAACGGACTATCAATCTAGCTACACTTAAAAAACAAGGTCTTGACATGGACGAATTAGAAATTGTCTTGACCCGTACACTAACTGAATTTGGCGACGAAGTCAAAGACATTGACTTCGTCGTTGATGTAAGCGAAGTAGCCAAACTTTTACAACCCGAAACCGACAAACTCCTCAACGGACTATAAATAACATGGATGTTCAATTACTATCCTATTCACAGCCAACAGAGAAATTTGCAGATATGGGCCTCGGCAATGCGCAGGAACTTATTGCGTATTGCGCCCGTGTCAGCAATCCCTCCAATCAGCTCAACACAGATACATCAGACAAACTTATCAGATACTTGGTCAAGCACCAGCACTGGAGCCCACTCGAAATGGTCTCCGCATGCATGGAAATCACCACAACAAGAGACATTGCAAGACAAATCTTGCGACACAGAAGTTTCAGTTTCCAAGAGTTCAGTCAGCGATATGCTGACCCAACGAAAGATCTCAATTTTGTTACAAGAGAAGCTAGATTGCAAGACACAAAAAATAGACAAAACAGCGTCGAAGTTGATGATCAACTGCTACAAAATGATTGGTACCGTGCTCAACAACGAGTCATTTATGCTGCCAAACGAGAATACGACTGGGCCATTGCCAACGGCATTGCCAAAGAACAAGCCCGAGCTGTGTTACCCGAAGGCTTGATTGAAAGCCGACTGTACATGAATGGCACATTGCGTTCCTGGATTCACTTTATTGAATTGCGCAGTGCCAACGGCACACAAAAAGAACATCAGGCTATTGCACGAGCTTGTGCTCAAGCCATCACAGCAATCTTCCCAATGGCAGCCGACTTGGTTGCTCGAGACTAATCCCTGTGCTATACTAGTGTATGGCAATAACAAGCACTTACCCAAACGAATACAAGCAATGGCAACCCGAACGGGTTGAAATCATTGGAGATAGAGCTGTAAAGTTTTGTGACGTGTGTGTACATGAGATCCGCATGGGCGATGTAGAAGATCCTGATTTGTATGTGGCACAACCCATATATGAGTGGCAGGAATCAGATGCTGGTAAGTTCATCATGGAACATGCTGTGGAAAAGCCTTACTGGACTCGTCAAGCAGATATTTCTAGTTATGGGCACTTGTATCGTATCATGGCAAGATTAAGTGAACAGGATCAAACCTTTTGGACATTGAAGTGGGGCAACAAATGAAAATATTAGTAACAGGCGGCCTAGGGCTCATTGGCCACAACGTGGTACAACGATTAGAAGCTCTAGAACACGAAGTGATCATAACAGACACACGTACCAACTACGGAATCATTCCACAAGCAGAACTTGACTACTTGATGGCGGAACGGCTAAAGAAGATATCAGGCAAAAATATCTATCACGTTGATATTACCGATGCTGACAACTTTGATTGGCTAGTGGCCAAACACAAACCTGAAGTTATCATCCACATGGCAAGTTTTCCCCGACAGAAAGTTGTCAATGCCAACCCTGCCTGGGGTAGTCGTGTGATGATGGAGGGCTTGATCAACGTTTGCGAGAGTGCCAAAAAGCACGGTGTGGAACGTGTTGTGTACATTTCAAGTTCAATGGTATATGGTGACTTTGAAGATCAAGTAGAAGAAGACTACGACTGTAAACCCATTGGCCAATATGGCATTATGAAATTAACTGGAGAAGACATTGTCAAAGACTACCATCGCCGCGGCGCTTTTGATTACGCTGTTATTAGGCCTAGTGCTGTATACGGCCCCTTGGATGTGGAAGACCGAGTGGTGGCAAAATTTATGCTCGGAGCCATGCGAGGAGGCGTTCTCCGAGTTAATGGGGCAGGGGAGACGCTAGACTTTACCTATGTGGATGATGCCGCAGATGGCATTGTGGCGGCTGCTACTCGTATCATGAGTCGTAACAGCACCTATAACATTACTAAATCACATAGTGTGAGCTTGTTAGAAGCCGCAGAAATGATTGTTAAAATTGTTGGCAAGGGTACTATTGAGTGCCGAGACAAAGACGCAGACTTTCCGTCACGTGGTGCATTAAACATTGACCGTGCCAGAACAATTCTAGGTTATGATCCCAAAGTGGATGTAGAAGAGGGATTTCAAAATTACTTCAACTGGCTTAACAATTCCGTTTACTGGTCTCCGAAAGCAGTATAACAATCTCCGCACAGAGATTTTAGACGCTACTGACGAAGTACTTCGAAGTGGCCAACTCATGAACGGTAACAACACTGTTGAGTTTGAATCTTGGCTTGCTAAAAAAAATCGTGTGCGCTATGCAGTAACTTGTCACTCAGGTACCCACGCACTTGAGATTCTAGCCAGTTACTGGGCCATGGAATCTCCTGTGCCACATCCTCCTACTGCATTAATTCCTTCAATGACCTATGTGGCCACTGCCAATGCATTTATACGGGCAGGCTGGGATATACACATCATTGACACAGACATACATGGCCTAATAGATGTTAATAAAATTCCACATGACTTGAGTTATCAAGCTGTAGTGCTAGTTGGCTTGTATGGTGCGTCAATGACTCATCACGGTAATCTTCGTGCATGGAATGAATGGCTACGACACGATACTGTTATAATTGAGGATGCCGCACAACATTGGCTGGCAGCAGATGGTCAAAGAACCGGGCGAGGTGGTGGCGCAATTAGCTTTGATCCCATGAAGAACCTTGCTTGTTATGGCAACGGTGGTGCTGTGGTCACGGACAATTTGGATCTAGCAGAATATGCAAGAGCTTGGAGAGACAATGGTAAGCCTACGCATCGTAATCCTGGTACCAACAGCCGCATGAGTGAACTAGACTGTGCGCACATGCTGGTCAAAGCAAAACACATTGATCAGTGGCAAGCACGTAGACAAAAGATAGCCAATCATTGGTGCGAGCGTTTCAAACATGCAGACATACGTTGTTTGATCAACGACTCTAATGCACACAATCATGCTGTGCATAAGTTTGTTATAGATGTTGATGGCCGCGATACCTTGAGAGCAAATCTTGCTTTACGCAAAATAGAAACACGAGTGCATTATGTAAATCCCTTGCACGAAATGCCATTGTATCGTGCATACCCAGGTCCAGATATGTTGGCAGCAAGTTCTAGTCTTGCTCGGCGTGTACTCAGCTTGCCTATCTATCCTGAATTAACAGACCTCGAAGTTGAATACATCAGCGATCAGGTGTTAGACTGCGTTTCATAAACGCATACGT
>Ga0181362_1000007_pt1 | contig 39602 bp, 28 predicted proteins | sample Su13NDMM110SN_FD_130095 | JGI IMG/M metagenome (GOLD analysis project Ga0181362, IMG submission 130095) | Freshwater viral communities from Lake Michigan, USA - Su13.ND.MM110.S.N | ecosystem: Environmental > Aquatic > Freshwater > Lake | place: USA: Michigan | collected 2013-07-16 | reverse complement strand
TGATAGAGTGTCTCAACAGCATAGTCGACGTCGGCAGTGCCGGCTAGTGTCATCGAAATGCCGGAACGATAGTTATGAATAGTCGATGCCATTTGTATAATTATTTATCAATCATTCATCTTATATGTGTAAAATATCTAAGAATTAATAAGAATACGGAGGAGGTGTTGTGGGTGTTGTGGGTGTTGTGGGTGTTGTGGGTGTTGTGGGTGTTGTGGGTGTTGTGGGTGTTGTGGGTGTTGTGGGTGTTGTGGGTGTCACTGGTCCCGTCGGCACTGGTTCAGGCTCAGATGTAGGTGCCGGCTCAGCTACTTCATTATAAATTACCGGAGGATCTAGCGTTAGTGTAGATTGCGACGCCGGAATCTCTAATAAAGTTATAGATGAAGTACTTGTGATGCCACTAACATTTCGTGCATTAATAGAATATATAGTAGTTGCATCTGTTGTAACAGTTGTCGAGCCTGTAGGTATAGTTGCATTTGCATAGTTGGTAGTTTCACCTGGTTGAGATATAAAGGATGCAGTTGCGGCATTACTTATTCCCCAGGTGAAAGTTGATGTGTCGCCGGTAGTAACATTTATAGTCCGCCAAGCAGAGTTTGTTGGTATTCCTTGTATATATGCCGGTATTGAAGATGATAGTGTAATATATGGAACATATGCTTTCCACATTGAGGTTACAAAAGGAGATAATACACCAGGCTCTCCTGCTACTAAAGCAGTACCCTTCACCATGACTTCTTGCCAATATCGATCGTAATAATTGAAAGTCGCAGAACTGTTCCACACATACTCAGCTCCCATAATACGGGTTGCTAAGACACTACCAATCAGAGAAGATCCATTAATACCACGATATGGAGCATTCCACTGGGACCCTGCTGTGGAATCATGTACTGACGACCACTCAGGCATACCTATCATTTGTGAGGTATATCCTGCTGATAGTATATTCCTTTGTGGATTAAGATCAATATCACTTTGACTGACATAGAAGTGCTGAGAATCTTCTTGGAAATTCTGCGTTCTTGCCTTTGCGGTGATGTTAGCATCATCTAATATCCACCCTGCTAATAGAACAGGAAACTTTTTACCAATATGATAGTCTTTATCCGCTTGCCAACTTCCACCAGCTGACAACACACCGTAAAGATCAATTCCTCTCTGTACCATTCGTATCAAAAGCTTTTCTTTTTCATCATTCTCGTAATTTAGATTCAGTAGAAGCGCTGCCTCCGAAACCTTATAGGATATGTATGAGCCAGTATTAGGGTAGTCGTGGGCTTTGGGTAACAGATAGTTACTTATGTAGCTTGATCCCTGCACAATGATAGCTCTTTCAAACCTAGCCTCCATATCAGTGAAGGTAGGAGTATATGTAACATTGGTAAGTTTCTTCAAACGATCATATCTTAATCCACTCTTATTCCAACGAACTGTTTTATCTGCGCCACGAATATACGGAGGTCTGAAGCTGTAAGGTGCTGGTGCTTCTGATACTACGGTTAGGATTGCGATAGTCTCAATCTGCGGTTCGTCACCCAATGCGGTACCTGTAAAGCTCATTGCAGACATTATTGAATCACCTGCTACTGCTGTATACGGTAATCGAGCTGCAATGTTCAAGTTGTGTCTATAACTGCCTTCGCAACCAGGTTTCAGATTAATACGTTCATCCCAAGCCTGTATAGGTGTTTGATTGGTTCCACTTATATTATAATCTGGATTAACCATTGTACCATTTATATGGTAATATGTATCACCAGGAGCATTGATCTGTTCATATTCAGGACTAATACTCATAATCTTTACCGGTCCCACTACCCACCAATCACCGTTAGCAAACTGCCCTGAAGTATTCTCTCCTTCAAAAGTCCATGTAATTCCAAATTGTTTTATCTCACTTACTCGTACGATAGCAGGAGTTACTTTTAATTCTACAGCTCTTACAACTTGACGACCAGCAGCATTAGTTGTAGTTATTCTATAGGTTGTATCTACTGCTGGAGAAACATTTACTGATCCACTCGACGGATTAAAGACACCAATATCTGGTTCTATTACCACATCAACGGCACCTTGCGTAGACCATGTGAGGGTTGTTGAACCTCCTGCTGTAATTGCTGAACTTGCAAGTACTAGAGTAGATTGTGGTACAGCTACTACACGTAAGATACTAGACTGTATTGTTTCTTGCCTATTACTATTAAGTGCTCTAATAGTGTATGTTGTATTCGCAGTAGGAGAAACAATTACTGATCCACCTGATAGAGGAAAACTACCAACATTAGGAGTTATCTCTACGCTCACTGCATCTTCTATCGACCATGTAAGGGTTGCTGAAGTTCCAGTTGTAATTGTTGTGTTATCAAGTGACAGCTCAACAGTTGGATCGGGTAAATATGGTGGAGTATAGACTGGTATAGTATAAGTTGGTGTAAACACACGTGCTACTTCCTTAGTTGTTGCATCTAATAATGACGGTATTATCTGTATATCTTGCTTTGATTCAAAGTTAACAAACGTTTTATTAGTTGAAATGGGCTGAATTTGAGTATTAATAGCAACAAGCTCAGTAATATTATCGTAGAATGATCCCCAGTAAACATTTACAGGTTGGTGTATGGTAGTAACATCGCCGCTATCATAATAGAAGATAAAGGTTGAGGTTAATAATACACCGTATGAGGTCGTATTGTTATTGTATATATGTGGGTATGCTGTACAGATAGAGCCTCCAACCTTACCATATATTACTTCATTGTAAATTGATTGTGTACGGTAATCAAAAAAAGCATTTTTACGTAAATTAAGATTACTACTACCGTCACCCCAATTAATATCTAAAAATAGCACGCTATTAACTGATTCATTAATCTCATACAAATTATAATTTACAACACTTTGACCCTTAACTATTATAGCGGGCTGAATAATAGTTTTTGTAGCTGCTGAAAGGGAGCCATAATCTACATTAATAGTTTTCATAAAATTATAGTACCGTTATCGCGTATTGTGGTTCCGTCTATTACATTAATATCAGCGTATGCTGTAGAAGGATATGCTCCTGATAATTCGTAAAAGTTTGTTGTATTAATAATTTTATCCTGTTTATAAAGTTTAGAGTCGTGTAGTATAGCAATATTGTTTTTAATACTAAATCCTATATCATATATATAGACCATATTATTATTATCCGTACACGTATATGTCAGCTTATATATACTATTAAAGGAATTAAAAGCAATAATAGGCTTATCTACTTTGATGATATTTATATCAAATTCAGGTGTAAATATATCTCTAAAACTAAAAACACTAATTGATACAGCCGTATCTTCTTCTATTCTAGGAAATACACGTGTTGTTGTATTATATAACGTATTGTATTGGTATATAGAAGGTAGTAAAACTTTATAGTTAGAACCGGATAAACTCTGTACTTGACCCTGAATTTCAATATCATCATCATCACCCTTTATACTACCAATTAAATCTACTCCACTCTCTGTATTAAGAACTAGAGCCAAGTCTTCAGAAGCCTGATCTATCACACAAAAAGTAATAGTCTTATCTTGCTCATTAAAAAATCTATTTGAAAATTTATTTATAGAACTAGCAGAATTTCTTGTAAAGTAAGTATTTTTTGTGTTAGGTTTTATAAATCCTTCTTCCGTGTACAATAGCTTATCAAGTACAAGATAGCTATCTGTTTCACATATAACGGTATCATACACTATATCAAAATCACGAATCTTACTATAAATCTGACTTGTTATATCATCTTTATACTTGTTAAATACAACACCAAGCGCAGCAGAAATTGGTAGGGATGTTGAATATCGTTGATTTTTAACATATAGCTGACCATTTAGCTTTCGTTTATATGCTTGGGTTTTAAGTTCATCATCACCCTTTATACTACTCACTATTGTTGAGCTATTTGTATCAGTATTATCAAAATAACTAGTATTATCTGTATAATTAAAATTATTCGTGATAGTAATATCACCAGTGTCTAAGAAAGAACCACAATCATACTCCTCTACATTTAAATTAGTATAACCTGTCTTTACATCTAAAGTAAAATTCGCATTGCTTACACCGTTGTTTATATAAGCGCGTCGCACTGGGGTTAAACTAGAAACACCTCCATCTACTAGTATGGGATAGTAATACGGTAGCTGTTGTGGGTATGTGCTACTGTCAGCGCCAGAGAGAGTGTCTGGCAAAAAGGTATTATCTATAAATTTAAACTCACCAGCATCTCTAAGCTGAAATATTACGTTACGGTTAGCTACTATAGCTTCTGTATACGGTGTAAATTCTCTAAAGAATAGTGTATACGGCCTTGTAGGAAATGTAAAGTCAGGTACGCGTGCGTTGGGTACTGTGTTTGCTGATATACCGGAGCGAGTAGAACCACCTATAGTACCTGTTTTTGTATAGTCAAAATTACTACCTTCATAGGGATCGAAAAAGACATGACCATCAAGTGTTAAATCAAGAATGTAGCTTAGGCTTGAAAGATCTTCTATAGTTTTAAACGTGTGACCATATTCATCTTTAAATAATGCATACTCATTACCGTAAATATCATATTGTACTTTGGTAATATATCCTTTGTTATATAAGTCACTAAAGTTAAGATTAAGACTATCATCGTTAACTAAAGTCTTTAGTGTGTTCTGTTCTCTTGTAAAGTAAGGTGATACAGTCTGTTCGTAATTACTAACTATAGGGTCCCCAGTAGCAAACCCTGAAGAGATATTCTTAATATCCTGAGTGTAATCGTGTACAAATACTACAGGGTAATTGCTTTGCTTGTTAATAGATACATTACCATACACATTAGGATCCGGGTAAATGTATACACTATTAGGTAATAATTTTGTGTTATCTACACTATATGTATAATTATTACTATTTAATTGAAATATGCCGTGTGTATCTGGCTTGAAAAATAGACCTAAGTCACGTAATAATTTAATTTCGTTTGATTGTACAGTCGCTGTATTAGCAGATTGTAGGTTTGCAATGTTAGCTGAAGGATTTTGCGCTGTTATAAATTTACCGGAGCAAAGAGTATTATTCAGAGTGCTAGTATAGTAGAGATCTACACCAATATACTTACTAATCAATCCCTTCTTAAGAACGTCGCGTTCAGTTTGTGATAGTCCACATATATTTGCTATATTATTATCTAGTAGAAGTATCGGGTTGGTTGGATCACAAATAAGATCAACCGTGACAGAGTAGTTAACAGCTAACGGTATCTCTAATAAGAAGAATTGAGATTTAAATACATCAGCAGGGCTAACTATATTGAAGTAATTAGCAATGTCTATCTTATTAATGTTAGACTGATATAGCTGATCTCGTATGGTATCTGTATTGGTAGTTGTTTGAGGTATATCAAAATAATTTCCATAAACATCGACAAACTCTTCTATGTTAATTTGCATCTCTGATGCGATAGTAGGTAGAGATAAGTTAAAGAGTGTGTATTGAGGTTGTTGCTCAGTAGAAAATATATAGCTATATATTCTTTCAAAGATAGCCTTTTCAATAGAATTAGCACTACCTTTAATCTTTGTCTTATCTATTATATATTTTGATTCATCACGCTTCTCCTTATAGAAGATAATAACCTGTCTTATTTTCTCAACAAAAATTGGTATAACAATATCTAAGTCGACAGGATCTGTATAATCTAAAGTAGAAAGAAACCTTAATTCGCTTTGCGTAGAATAAGTTACAATTATATCCTTTAAAAACGCAACATATAGCTCTACAAAGTTAACTTTGCTATTAGCGCTCTTTGTGTTAGTAAAGTTAGCCCACTCTTTTAAATAATTAAGGTAAAAATTATTATACTCTTCAGGGGTATAATCCACGTTAGTGTGTTTTATAAACTCTAAGAAAGAAAACGGTTGTGTGTTGTCATTTGTTACAGTAGCAGTACTATTTGTAATAGAATTCTTTACTACACTAGTACTAAACGTAATTTTACTGATCATCAATTATATTTATTTAGTTAAATAGATTCAACCCGATATATAATTGATTGGAAAGTATGTTAGAAATAATGCCCTCTGGCTCTGACCACTCTGTATAGGAAGTAAGACTTGTGTTAAGTGAGCTAGTTATATCATCATAGTTTATAACACTGTTCTGTTTTACATCAGTCATGAACTCTACATGCTCATAAAAAAAATAACTATTTATGATGTCATTAACACTATAATCTGCGGGTAGAACTAATCCCCAACCCCATGTATTGTTATAACTGCTGAGTACATAACACACAGAATTATCTTGTGTGAAGACATCTATATCAGATGCACGAAGAGGTATAGAAGTATTTAGAATGGTAAATTTACCACTAGATCTTTCAAAAGCTACTAAGTTTTTTCCTGCTGTTATCGTATAGCTTAGTGTAGATACTTCTGGACCTAAATTCTTACCATATGTCTCACGATCTTGATAACCAAACGTTTTAAAATCCTGGTTAAAATTATCAGATGCACCACGTAATCGATTAAAGTTAATAGAAAGTAAATCTATAAGCCTACCCATTTCTGTTGGGTATAGATAGTTTGACTTATCAAACTGCACATTTGTATTACCTGTAAATTGAGCCATACCCGCTACACCTTGAATATTAGCATAATCGAGTGTACTAGTGTTATCTACGAAGTTTTGTATTTTTTCGTATGTTCTCTTACCTAGTGTAGATCCTATATTAGAAGAAAGATTGCCAACCATGCTACCAAGAAAATCATCGAATAAGACATTATTATCTAAAAATAATGGCTGAATCGCTATATCCTTAAACTGTTGTGTCATATCAATATCCTCACCCTTCTTAGCTATATTGTAATAATCTTTAGGATAAATATTAAACAAATTTGATATACCAGTTATGTTTCTATTATTGTTGCTTTGATCTGTATATACAGCAGATATAAAAACATTTGTTGTAAGCGGCAGATCCGCTATAAAATATCCTTTTACAAACCCATACTGTAGAGATTCTAACTCCTTATAGTTAGTATAAAAAGCAACATTACTAAAGGTTGTAGTACCATTTGTTAAAACAAGTTTAAGTGGTATCTGTGTTGTTATCTCATAGTAGTCTTGTGTAATTAAGATTGAAGAAAATATAGTCGTTAGAGTCTGAGGAGCAAACCCTATACCTGCTGTTTTATTAGTAAAATTTAAAGAGTCTTTTATCTTAGCCACAAAGCCAATTTTTGTATTAGAAAATTTGTTTCTAGCTATTGGGAAAACATCTGTAGTATTACCTTCACTTGTTACACCGTTTGAGTTAATGGCAATACGATCAAAACCAGTATTTGGAACAACTTTAGCGCACAACCCTACTGTACTTGTATTATTATAATCTTTTAGCTCACCAGACTTATAGCCAAATAATAAATTTAATCGATTAGTAGGTGTATCAGACTTGAAGTATATAGTGTTGTAACCTGTTAACCCACAAAAGAAAGCAGCTGTATCTGTATTGCTTGTAAGTACTATTTTATTAGAAGACAGCTTACAATACAGGGGTGTAGTTATTGTTTTAAATTCAGGTATCTCAATAAACTCTGCTGTATTGTTATCACTTATTTTAAGCTGGTAAAAGGAAGAGGAAGGATATAGGTGCCCGTATGGCTTACTATCAAGACCGGTATAAAAATAATTATCATTACAACCAGAACAAAAAGGTACAATAGTCTTATTATCTGTTATACTAGATAGTACATGGTAAGAGAGACTATTTGTAATATATATACTGGAATTAATTCTACTTGCTGTTAATACAAAGTTGTTTGTATCTGCTACACTAATATTAATATTGCAGGGAATAAAATCATATACATCTACTATCTGGTAGAAGATATTTGAAAGGCTTGCACCAGAGTCGTTAAACAAACTATAGGATACTTTATAATTTCCTGGTATCTTATAAGCATACTTAGCTGTAAGTGATTCAATTATAGTACCATCACCCAAGTTCCAGATAACTCTACTATTTAAAACTTGTGACGCCATAGCATCATTTAGCCGTGGAACAAAAGTAAATTCAGCAAACGGTAACGAGTAACTACTAGTAGCTAAGGTCCCGGTATAGTTATATGTATCAAAATAATTGTATACTATATTATTCATCATTTTCAACAATTATTTTTGCAGTAAGCTTAGATACTTCGTAAAAGTAAGCAAACATAAAATTTTCTAACTTATAATTTTGCGTTGTAAATGTTATATCATCTTGCTCGTACGCTGGATTCCATACAATATAGCTAATACCTGGTATCTCGTACCCTGTATCAATACGTCTTGTTGCTATAGACTTAATACCTTCTATATTCAATATATCATTAGTAATTGTAGATATATTAATTAAGTCACCTAATTGAACTTTGTCGAAGTAATTCTTTATAACATAAGATACTCGTGATTTTAAGGTAGAGCTATTAATGTTTATATTAACATCCCGCTTAATTACAAGGTAAGTGTTATCTCTTAAGGATACGCTTTCTAACTCATCCTTAAGCTGTAATCCTATATTAAATGCTTTAAAGATAGGATCCATTGATACAACAGAGTGTGTAATATCTTTTATTATATTACACTCATTAATAATGAGCTGCTTTTGAGAAACATTTAAAAAGTTCGGTACCTGTTCATTAAGCGTTGGAGATATTTTCGGTACAGTAAATATGTAAACATTATTAAAATTAGTTGAAGGTGCAAATGTAACTTGATTGAGTAGAACTCTACAATCATCATTCGATTTATTAATACCTAAGTTGTAAAAGTACTTTAAAAAGCCAGCAGCATACTCATCATTAGATAATATTCTTACCGACCTAACAATATTGTTAAAATTCTTTTCAATAAAAATACGATAATCACTACCTGTTACTAATCTGCCCTGCGTTAGAAACATTTTTGGGACGTTCTGCTTAATCTGCTCTACAGTTTCGGCATCAGCTACAGTTGATGAGCCATTTATGTTACTGGGTAATAAAAATGGAAGTGCTGCAGGTGTAATCAGATCTTCCTGGTTGATGTATATATCTTGCGCTATTTCCGAAAAAGCAGTAGAATTATAAAGATTGAATCTGTATAGATTAAGTGCATTCGATCCTATTTCGCCTGATATACCATCTGACTGAACATAGAAGATTTTAACTTCTTCACCTGCTTTAAGAGATTTGCCGGTAATATTATTACCAAACTTAAATTCATAATTACCGTTTTCGTTTAAGCGTTTCTCGTACCGCTCTGAATCGGCTTGTTCAAGATATAAAGAAGATGTCTCCAACCATTCATACCAGTTGTCATTAAAAGAGCTTTTTACGAATACAGAGAAGCTATTATCTGCAATAAACCCTAAGTTGTTATCTTGTACGGAGTTTATCAGCAAGATAGTTTCAAAATTTTCACCTGTTCCAAAATAACTAGGACCTTCAATAACAGTACCCTGCATTAACATATTATTATCAACAGCAAGTACCTCCACGCTATCGTTAGTTTTTTCAAAAGAAATATCTTTTATAGTTGAGTACTTGATGCCGTTAGCGTTAATAAAGGAAAATCGTTGTAGTGTGTAAGCACCAGGTATTATGTTATTAGTAGCAGTTATAGTAACAGTAACTAAAGCAGTCTGACTACCTAGGGGTTTATAGTTAAGAAGTGAAACAAGTTTATTTATATTTTCATATAAAGACACAGTACTAAAATTACTTTCAGATGCAGTCGTGTTTAGGTAGAAAATAAGCACATGATACATGTATGCGACAATATCAATAAATGCATTTATATTAGAGCCTTCAAAGTTTTGATCTCTAAATACCTCACTCTCATTTAATCTACTTATAATTAAACTCTTGAGGGTATCAGCCTCAAAAGTTGCATAAGCGTTTGAAGGAAGATTAAATTCTGCAAAATTTTTAATACTCATACGAAGGTGTATCCATCATTATTTAGTATACCCCGTAATGTTATACCGTTAATATTGAGAGATGGTATTGATATGTTTAAATCAATATCGTATAGCTGCTCTTCTATAGCTGCAACAACATCAACACGGTCTATAGTAATGCGAGGTTCTTGTTCTGTAAGACCATTATATAAGTCTGTACCAAGAAAAAAGGCACGTGTTTCTGAAACTGTCTCAAAAAGATAATCTCTTAGATCTACTCCAAAAAGAGGGTTAAGTAACTTCTCTCCTGGTGATGTTGTTAAAATATTTTTAATAGAATTTAAAACTGCATTTGCATCATAAATTGGCTTTAGATCCGTATTCTCATTATTCTTATAAAGCTCAACATTATCTGTATACCTATTAACAAGATCAAAACCTATATCTTTATATAAATAGCCATCACGTAGAGCGGTTTCTACCTGCGACGTCGGTTTTACAATGTTTAATTTAATTGCCATGTTACTGTATTGGTTTTTTTAATTATTAAGCACTTCACAAACTAAAGTGATAAATTTCCTGTAAATATTTAATAGAGCCATAAATAAATGTATGGCAAAAAAGTATCTAATGCTCGTCGAAGACTATATGAGACGATTTGAAAGAGGAGGATTCCTTGTTGGTGACGTTTTTAAGTTTGACGGTAAGTTTAAATCCACTGACGCTTATAAAGCTCTAGGACAGAATACAAAGGATTTAATTGACGATATGCTTGCAACAGGCTTACACGTCCGTGTTGTCGGTATTAATGATACTAATGGGCAAAGATACCCTGGTAATCCTCAAACTTCAGATGCAAGCAGTGTTCAATTATCACTAGCTCTTGATAACGGAGGTGGTAGATATTCACACTATGTAACAGTTTCGCCTAGTCTCGGTCAACCAGAGTCACACTACCCTAATCTGCTACCTATTCCTGACGCGATGCGGCGTAAAGATAGAGTTAACATTAAGCCAAAAGAACTCGATAAGAGTGATAATATTGCTAACAAAACAGATAAGGGTGATGGCAAATTGTCAGATACTAACCTATCTCTTCCAACTACCAACACTGCCTTACCTGTTAAGTCTGCAACACCTTCACCAGCGGTAGCTTCATACACCCACCAATATTTATAATATGCTCACATTAAGAAGTGATCAGCAGTTAATTTCAGAAACATACAATAATTTACTGCTTGAAAAACAGTTAAATTACGACCTTGATAAATTATATAATGAACATTTAGTAAATGAAAGTCTCTTAGATACACTACGCCAACATGTAACTCAAGCTTATGATACCGCAACATCTGCAGTTACAAATACTAACCAAACATTATCAGATATATCCAAATTACCTGAGAAATTAACGCAATATGTGAATGTAGCTTTACCGCAATATATTGATAACTTAAGTCAATTTATTATAACCGTCTTACAATCAGGCGCTGCAGGAGCTTTAGCTACCTATGTTCTAGGTAAGCTTATAATGTTACTCGCAAAGCGTATTGGTAAAGAATTGCAGGTTGATACACAATCTATTGTAAGTATGCTTCCTGCTGAAGTACAAGACGAGATTAGTAAAATAGAAGGACTAAAACAAATTAATCCAGCTCAGTACAAAAAAATGGTATTTCAAATTAATAGAAATGCTATCAAGCAGCTAGAGAAGGAATTAGTAGGTACAAATAAGAAAATTCAGCGCGCTGTTATAATAAAGTCTCTCGATTTTCTAGGAAGTACACTTAGCTCAGGTCCGGGTTCGATAGTAGGTGGTATTGTTATTGCTGTTATTATTCAAAAGCTTGGATTTAATCCGATGCCTATATTTCCTACACTATAATTAAGTTGCTTTTTCTAGTGTAATCCAACAAGCAAAAGCGTTAATTTCCTTGTCAAGAACAAAAACTGACTTATAGAGATGATCTGCGATTACCGCGATCATCTCTTTCTTTTTACTATCTACTACAGAAGCAGTATAGATATAGTTGAGAAAGCTACGAAGTAAGCTATCATAGTCGTTATAAAACCTATCTTCATTCTCGATAAGATACTTACGTAATGACATAGTATCTTTATTCTTAATACCGTTAAAGATGTTATCGAGCAGCTCTGTATCAACACTAATATTAGTAATACATAATACACTGTTAATGCAGTTCTTTTGAATCTCATTAATAGTCTTACGAAGATCAGGAAAATTAGCCTTTACAAGCTCAACAAATTTCTTCTTTTGTAGATCATCAACTTCAATACCTTCAAGCTTAAGAATATTATAGCATCTTTTAACAGCATCTTCGATAGTAGGTTTAATATCGAGAGACTGGCACCTTGACTGAAGAGCAGGAATGATCTTATGCTTATGATTAGCTGTAAGTATAAAGCGCGTATACTTAGCAAACGACTCCATAGTATTACGTAGAGCTGCTTGCGCTTGAGCAGTTAAACCATCGCACTCGTCAAGAATAACTACCTTAACCTTACCATCAAATGACTTAGTCTGAGAGAAGTTAGTTACCTTATGCCGGATAGTATCTATCCCAGACTCATCAGAGGCATTAATATATAAAAAGTCGCACTTTAGTATATCATGCACAATAATACGAGCAAGAGTTGTCTTACCAGTCCCGGGTGTACCTACAAATAGTAAATTAGGAATTTCACTCTCATACCCTTGTACGATCTCACGCGTTCGATCTGATAGAATTAAGTCGTTGAGCTTCAACGGCCTATACCGCTCTGTCCATATATTCTTGAAATCAATCATAATTAGTTACCAGATGAGCCAAACCCCTTATCACCTCTAATAGTAGTCTCTACTTCACCCTCTTCAATACTAACATTGTAGTTCTTATATACTACAAATTGTGCGATACGATCACCATCTTGAATAATATAATCAGTGTCTGTGTTGTTATAAAGCTTAACACCAGCATTGCCTCTATAACCATTATCAATGATACCAGGGTGCGGGGAGATGCCATGCTTAAAGCCAAGTCCAGATCGTCCCTCAACCTTTACCCAGTAATCAGGAGTAATATATGCAAAATCAAGACCAACATCGACAACAGCGCTACCACGGGCTGGAATTACTTTGTTTTCCACTGCAGATACGTCGTATCCCGTGTCGGAAGCATTATTCTTAGTAGGTAGCTTGGCATTTTGGTGTACACGTTTAAAACGTAAGATAACATCATTCATACTATGATTATAATCATTGCTAATCTGAAATCAAGATTAAATATGTATTAATGGAAGAAGATCTAGATAGTACTGTGTGTGATATAATCTCACAGTTAAAAGGTACAGTGCAGTTAAGTAAAAGAGAGCCTCAAGATGAACTTACAAAGGAAAAGTTAGAAGAGTTTATTATTAGAAACTCTGGTAAGCTTATAATGAAGTCTTTAGATATTATCGATGATGTTCAGACGTATATTTCCTCTGCGCCAGATGCAAAGGATGTAGCTGCTTTTGCTGAATTGCTTAAAGCTTCATCTGCAAGCATGGAGTCACTTAATAAGATTTATATCTCTCTTGAGAAAAATAAGACAACAAAGGATGTTAAGCAGATGGATCTTGATTCGCGGGAAAAGATTAATACACAGGATAATATTACACATCTATTATCTCGTAAAGAGGTAATGCAAGAGCTAATGGGTAAGGCTGATAAAGCCGATAGACCTATAGACGTTTAAGAGCGCGATATATTAAAACAACCACCTTCTGATTTTGCTGCAGAGAAATGCATTGCATCTTTAACGCTCTTCCAACTACCACCCCAGCCTAAGCAATGTTTACTAGCTATTTCTTTTATATTACTCGGCATATCTGTTATAAGTGTTGACCCATATGGATTCTGATCAGCGTTAATGTCTAATGCAGCACCGTATGAATGAAAACTAGATACGGCTGAATTTGCAATACTTCTTACATTATAACCACCCATGTCTTTAATTATATATCCTATTGCATCTAGATCATCAATAAGTCCTTGAAAATTACTCTGATACAGCACATTTACTTTAGCTGTTACACCGGTTTTTGATCGTACAGATACCAATGTCAATTCATTCGTATCGCTTACTTTACCAACTATAAATCTAACTTTAGCAGACACATCAGGTGCGCTATTGTATGTGTAAAATTCAATAGCTGCTCCATCAGCAGACATTACCAGTGGTCCCTTTTGTATTTGCTGCTTTGTTGGTATCGCAGCTTGTGGAAATACCTTATTCCAAGCATACAGTGTTAAATCAATAGCTGTTTTAGAACCTACAGCAGTATTTGTATCTATAAGCTGTACAATCTGCTTAGCACCCACGCTAGGTGTTATTTCAGCATAAATCCATTTATCACTTTGATTGCCATCTATTATTTGCCGTATAGCTGCTTTATCAAATCCATTACCAAGCAATCTAGCTAGACTGTCTAGATTCATAGCAAAACCATTATTTATTTTACCCTTATCTAACTTACTAAGATTGGTGTTATTTGTCTTTCCTTCATTTATTAGTCGCTTATAGGCATTATATGAGTTTGGTGGTATGTAAGGTACATTTTTTGTAAAAGCGGATTTACCTACCTCAGTATTGCTATCTGTTGTCGTATCAGTTGTAAATCTATTATTTTCTAATAACGCCGTATAAACAGTTAACTCACCATCTCCACCCTGACCTGGTGATCTAAAGTCAAATATAGGGGTAACAAAAGAATTAGCAGTTGGCGTCTGTGTTTGTCTATTACCACTACCTTGCACAGAAAGGTTAGACTGTTGATCACCACCGTTATTACCATCTACAACTTGTCCAAAACTGGTATGGTAGTATATTTTACCGTTTGCTTGGTTAGGTATAGGTCCTTTAGATACTGACGATTGATTCTGTTGTGGGTCGTATGGATTATATCTAACCGATTGTTGATACCGTCTAAAGCAATCACCCATGTCAGCTGCAATATTACCTAATAATGAGGAAGCTACCTCACTTAAATCGAGGTATGATTTTATATCGGGTGTATACCTATAACCAGCTGTATTTGCTCTTAAGGAGCTACCACTCTGTGCCTTTGCAATAAGTGTAGGTAAGTCATCTTGCACGAGCATTGTTAGAGATTCTGACCACGCATTTTTACCTATTAACTTAAGATTGGTAATACCTTGTTGAAATATCACTGGAATTTTATTAAAAATAGTAGAGTCTATACCACCTGTAAAAGTAGAAGTACTATTCCTAAGAGCACCGACAGGTAGTGTAGTACCCTCAGTAGCGAATAGTGCGCCTTGTGCTAGTTTACCAACTGAATTAGATACAGGGGCAAATAAATTACACGGTGAGTTAAGGCAATCTTTAACAGCATTTTTTAAACTATCGATAAACTTACCAGTAGCACTTGATTGACCATTAGCACCCGGTATAGCACCACCTCGTAAACGATTCAAATTCTGAAAGGTATAATTAATACGTCTTATTTCAGGAATGAATACAGGATATACTTCCATTTTACTTTTATAAAATTCAAGAGAAGTTACATCTAAGTCTGTACTACACAATATTAAGGTATTAGTAAAGTGCTCTCGTGCTATAGCATTACCATTTATTGCTTGATTAAAGCTAATAGCTAAATCAAAATCTAGAGCAAGTCTAGGGTTATCTAGACTAGATGCTCTGTCGGACGGGTTAGCAGAGTCATCTAGCAGATCACAAAAAGGTGATTGATATTTAATAAACTCTCGAGAAATTGCATAACCGAAAAGCTTTTCGTGTAAGTTGTGTGAGTATATTATCATACCTGTATATCTATTTATGTATTAAAAATTTATTGAGTTATGTTACAGGTGGTGTTGGAGTATTAGGATAGATTATATTATTTTCAGTAGGTGTTGGAGTAGGTGTTGGAGTAGGTGTTGGAGTAGGTGTTGGAGTATCAAGAGGGCGCAATAAGGTAGAGCGTGCTTCATTTGGAGCCATTTTATCTACCATGGTTTTAGGATTAGCATTACCAGCATGTAGCTTTACACACACATATTCATTTGTATAAAAATCACCTTTAAAGATATGCTTAACATTTAATATAAACCAATAACCATCGATTTCTTCTTTATTATCAGTATCTATGGTAGTATTGTTTGCTTTTGATTTTATTCTAATAAATTTACCTGCTTCTCTATAAGTATTACCCTGCACTGTAAAGGTAATAGCTGTATTATCGTAAATAAAGCTTTTAACAAGTGTGTTTTCAATATATGTTGTGGTTAAAGTATCAGAAGGTTCTAATATTTTTTTAAGAACCACCTGAGTATTAATTTTTTCATCAAAACTTCTTTCAGGTAAATTAGCAGGGAACCCATTCAGTAACCATGTCGAAAAATACGACCTGACATCCCTATAGAGAACAGTTTTTGTTTTTATCTTTGTGAGATCTTCGCCTAAGTTAGAGGAAATAAAATAATCTATCCATTTATTACTAAGTACATCATCTTGATTTACACGTATAATGTTGTAAGAGTCAATAAAATTTGTATTTAAGGCGGAATTAGAATCTGAATTACCTACAATAAATTCTTCTGTTACATATTTCGATAAATCCTCTACGCCATCCCTGTATAGCTCATAAAATTTCGATGTATAGTTTGAAAGCGGTTGAAGTGTAATCTTTCGTTTAACAATCTCGCCTCCCCCTACCTCTTCCTTTATATTAGTAGTAGATATTATAGCTGGTCCGTGGCCTGTATAAGAGCAATACTTATATAACTCACTTATTAGGTCAAAGATAGATTTGACTTTATTACCATCGTAAAGGTTACTTATAGAAATAGTTTGCGATGCTTGACCGGCTAATATAAATAAATTATCCTTAAAATCCTCTGTTTCTTTGCTTAAATCTGAGACCGATTCTTTATTACACAATTTAAAAAGGTCGTATATAAGTTGACCAGGTGTATTAGTATTACCATGTTTTAAAGTAACACCAAAACTAGATTCTACTTTTGTACGAGCTATAAAGTAATCCTCAAACTCAAAATTTATAGATTTATCAATAATATTAGTTGATGTTTCTGCATTTCTTGTTATCATTGATAAAAAGTCTATACTTACCTTTGAATCGTTATTAAGTTTAGCAAAATCAGCATTTTTAATACTAATATACATACAGTTCATACCATTTACATCCATTACCTTTAACTGTTGGAGTATATTGTAGAAATTAGCTATACTACACTTACCTATAAGACCAAAATTAGCTATGTTATCCTCAATTTCGAGATATTCAATAGCTCCTTTAGGTATAGGTAGATAAATCTCCTCACCAGACTTAGTATTTACTAGAGCAAGCTCAAACTCATAAATACTATTATTAATATTAGCAGTCTTACTCATCTATTTACTTGATTTAATATATTAGTAAGAATTGCATCAACATTTTCTGGTAAAAAATACTTATATTGCTTACCAGGTTCAGCGTAAAAAATATTTTTTGGCTTATTAACAAGCAATATCAACCACCATAGTTGAATGGTACCATATAACTGATATGAAAACGTAGTCCATGGTAATTTCTTATTTAAAGATATTGTACCTAACAAGCTCTGTTCAATATTATCAGGTATTGTTACCTTATTAAGGATATTATAATAATAATAAGAATCCTTAGATCCTTTCTCAACAATATACAATTTAAAGATATTTTCATATCTTGAAATATCTAAATTAGGTAGACTAGGTATATCTTTTTGTAGGGTGCCAGTAATCATCTAAAGCTTGTGTTAATTTTAAATCCGAAATCTTTTGATGCCATCATGTTACCAATATCAGCCAATAGACTTGTAAATGTTATACTTACTTCATAAGCTTCTGGTATTGGTGTAATAATTTGCTGACCTGTAGGTAAAACTACTTCAAGATTTCTTTGTGTGCCTTGGAAACCAATTGACAGATTACTAATATAACAATACGGCATATATTTTATACCAGGCACTGTTAGTGTGTAAATTTTTGGTGGAATTATTCTTGAAAACGATGTTCTGTAAGGCTTATTTTGATATGCTAAAATCCAAAGCAGTTCATAATTTTGCTGATACGGTAAGGTATTACTAGATGGGTTATATGTATTAAGAAGAGGAAATGATACATTTACACTCTCACCTTCTGCTGGATACTGGAAATATTTTGGCTTCTCAATAAAAGTACCGGGTTGAAGTATATTTAGCGTACCTGCTGTCTCGGCAACTGCATTCATCATTGTATTGAACCCCTTAGCGATTCCTGTTTCATTTTGAGCTTGTTGTGCCCAGCTACTTGTTATAGAATAATTATTACCAAAATAAGGTAGTACATAATGAAAGCCTGTCTTTTTTGTGAGATAGATACCTATATACGATTTAAGTGTATCAGTACTAAGTAAAGCTGTATCTTCTTTGTTATCGATTAACTTTTCAATCTTTTGTTGTAGCTCTTTAATAGTAGTTTCAAAGCTACTAGTAGCTGTTCCCGTCGCCCCCAAAAAACGGCCTAACGAGCTATTAAGAATACTAACTATAGATGTTAAGATTTTATCCGACGTTCCTTTCAGCATACTTTCAGTACCTTCTATCCCCGTCTTATTTAAAAATGTAGTGATATAATATAATGCTGACGAAACAAGTGAGTTAGCTTGTTGAGATCTTTCAACAAGGTACATAGCTGGTATATTTTGTATTACACCTCGCTTCGGTGTAATTGACCACACAAAATCACTACGAACATCAATAATCTTTTGCTTAGGTACTAATTGAATATTACCATTAGTATTATCACTACCAAAAACCAAATCAGCATTTTTTATATTTTGTGTCTCAGCGTAAAGTGCGTTTGCCATATAAATTAGTTAGTTACAAGGGTTTGTGAGGTGAAATTATCTCTGAAGTTGCTTGGAGATGTATTAGTACCTCTACTTGGATTATTTATAACAGTGTTACCACTAGGTTTACGTACAAGTTGTGTAAGTAATTCAATCATTGTACCTTGACGTTTTATTTGCTCTTCTAATGCTAACTTAGCAAACTTATTATGTTCTACAACACTCATAGGTGCAATATTTTCTGACTTAGAATTTATTAAGTTATCAATAGCACCACCAGTCTTCATGCCAAGTAACTCATCCTTATTATTAAATGGGTAAACCTTGTTACCTTTAACTATAAAATCTTGAAGTTCTTGGGTACCTGTAATATACGCGCCAAATTTCTTTATTAAGTTAGGCGATACCATTTTCTCAACTAGTAATTCACCTAAATATCTGCCTGCAAAATCACCTGCGACAGCTCCTGCTATTGTACCGATACCAGGTATAAACGAGAGAGCAGCTCCACCAAGAGCGGCTCCACCAAGAGCAGTAATAGCTTCAACAACCCGCTTACCTGCTTTCAGTCTCAAATCATCGAGAGATATGGCCTTGCTATCATACTCTGATTTAAATTCTAGTATATCTTTACCAGCAAAAAGACCTTCTATTGCTGGCGCGACAAGAGGTATAGATCTAAAAACTTTACCTATATTACTTGACCCACCTTTAAAAAAACTACCTACAGCTGAACCAATTTTACCTGTTATAGCTTTTGTTAGTTTACCACCTAACCTAGCAGCACCCCTAACTGCAATGCCGGTTGCCTTAGCAGCACCCCTAACCACAGTGCCGGTTGCCTTAGCAGTACCCTCAACCACCGTACCGACTATCTTTGCAGCAGGTTTAAGTACCTTTTCAAATACCTTTTTAGAGCCTTCTTTAAGTAATTTAACACCGGGTATTTTTTCCAGAGCCTTAAAAGCTGCGTCTTTTACTTTTAAAATGCCACCTATAATATCATCAACAAATCCTTTAATTGACGTGATAATATTATCCCACACGGACTTTAAACCATTTTTAACAGTTGCGACTTTCTCCATAAAGCCTGTGTAAAATTTAGAGCCTTTAATTTTATCTACTAGCTTACCAGCCCAGTTAAAGAGCTTACTACCTAACCACTTAATACCAGCTAAAATCTTGCTACCAGCCCACTTCATCGCAGACAATAGCTTTTGAGGAATCCATTTTATAGCAGCCCACAATTTACTACCTATACCATTAAAAAACGCACCTAGCTTATCCTTAACAGCCGCAAGTGCTTTATTTAATAGTGTCTTAATATCACCAAGACCTAGAGCTCCTAGAAGCTCGTCGAGCATACCCATTAAATCGTTTTCTTTTTCTTGCTTTTGAATAGGTACAATCTTATCTTTGATGGCTCCTAACCCTCTTTGCTTATCAGGGGTTAGATCACCTAGCTTACCTGCTTCAGGCTTTGGAGCATAATCACCTAGTTTCCAGACTTTGCCGAGAACATCTGCAATATTTTTGAATCTAGTTATTTCAGTACTCTCTAAACTTGGTTTAACTTTATCTTCTTTATCTTCATTATCTTTAATAACAGATGAGTGAGAAGATACACCTCTAGGCTCATCCTTTATTTTACGTAAAGATGTAAATATACTAACTAAATCGCCAATCGAGTTTTTAATGTCAGTAGGCATTATATAGTTATTTATTCACTAGTTAGGAAGCTACCGTCAATATTTAACTTAGCCCCATCACTGTAGGTGAATAAATCTTGCTCGTACTCCTTATATGCGGTAATAAATTCTAATATGTCGTTATTAAGCTTAAGAGGTAAGTTCTCAATAATGTTCTTTTTATCATAGGTACCTAACTCACTAAAGGTAATTAGAGTATCATCGATTTGAATCGTTTCAATAAACTTCATTATTTCATAAGCAAGCAATATGTTAATAGAATTACCTACCTTCTTCTCATCAGATGTAAACTTAGAAATCTCTATTACACTTTTCTCTGTTATCTTAGAGTCAAGCTCTAAAGACGGTATAGTTAATTTGACGTCTATACCCTTATAACTAAACTCTGCACTTACCTTAAAGTCAGCCTTATACTCAGGTAATTCAGATAGTAAATAATCCTTATCATCTATTGTTACCTTATCACTTATACTCTGCTTTCTCAACTCAACAAGAATCTTATTGCGATCGTATAACTTAAAGTCACTAAATTGAGTTGAATTTTCGAGTATAATATCATTAAAGATCTTTGTAACAAGCACTGTACCCTCAACACCACCTAGAAGAGATCTTACAATATCTTTGTGTTGCTTTACTGATAGAGCTTTAAACGGTACCTTTTTACCAATAGATGTTACAAATACATCAAAACAGTCCTTTTCGTTAAGCTGCTTTAATTCATCAAGAAAGGATTTAATATCACTCATATGTGTATTTACTCACGAGTTTTATTTTGCAATGCTTTGTTTTGATCGTCAATATCTTTGTTGTATATATTCATTAACACTCTTGAATCCAGAGGGGTGAGGTCTAGAAATGTGTTTCCATCGATATTAAGCTTTGCTGTGAAAATATACATCGTATCAAAAAAGCTTTTTAACCCTGTATTAAATATAGCTAAGATAAACCCCATAAACTCGTTCGATATAATATCCGTATTAATCTCGCTAATCTTAAAGGTTGTATTTTGCTCAACTAATACAAAGGATTGTAACTGTTTTGATATTTGTGATATATAGTTACTTATATGTGAAAATAGTGCGTTGGGTATGAAAGACAATACTTCTTCTTTTTGATCAAGTGATAGGTTATTAAAATCGAGAGTGTTATTGTTTAGTTTAATTACTTTAATAGTACTTAGATATATATCATTAATATCTCTAAAGTAAATGAGATTTGGTAAGCCCAGCTCAACAGTAAAATTTTGAATACTAATTACCCTTTCGAAATCGTTTTGAAAGTGATCTATTTTTTCTAAAATATTAGATATACTAAACTTTATTATATTACCAGAATCATCTGTAAAGGCGAGATCAGGCTCTATAAATACCATCCGCAAAGTAAGTAATGCATAAAATTTATCTATAATATCTAATGATTTATATTCATCATCGAGTAACAATTCAAAAAAATCATTTAACCCTTCTAGATCAGAGTTTTCACAGTACTTAAGAATAGTTTGATAAACTCTATTTTTAAGCTCGGCTAATCTAATATGCTTACCGCTTGGTATACCTACCTTTACCTTAAACGCACTACTCATAACACAGGTATAGTATAGTAATTGCTAAATGCAAAACTTACTGTCTTAGTGACATCACCTATACTAAGATCACTGTAGCTTATTTGATCACCGTTTACTTGATAGGGAATAGCATTCTCAAAAATAAAACTCTTTCTACGCTCGAAATTAAGAGTAGTATAAGGTCCTAATACACCATAAAGATATTGCTCTCTATCACGTGTATAAAAATTTACCATTATATTACACTTAATATCTTCTTTATTATCTTCAATAAGACCCTTATGAGATGCAGCTATGATCCACGGCCTTATAAAGTTATCGATTATATCTACGTTAGTCTCAATAAAGGTAATATTTAGCCCGTTTGAACCACCATAACCATTTCTTTCACCGCCTATATAACTAGGTAAAAATCCCCCTGCACCTGATGTGTACGAATTGTTGATATTAAAAGCATCAGTAGGGAAAGCCACAGAACTTGCAAACATATACCCAAAATTTCCACTATCGTCTGACTGATTCTGATATACATTAGTGATCACCGGCCACTTATCAGGTCCCTCATACTTAGCTAGAATATTGGTTATATTCTTACCTATGTCATCAATACTATTAGCTGCTTGCTCTGATGCAGCAGCTCCACGTGGAAAGAAAGATATAGTCCATAAAAACTTTAGCGGTATATCATTAGACCACTCGCTTTGAAGGTATATACGTAATGGAACAGGTCCTATCACAATGTATTATTGAGCTATAGGCGGATTAATGTAGTAGTGGTATGCAAACGTCGCTGTTACTTCAACAGTTTGACCTGTACCAGCAGCGATTGAATAACTAATATCATTAACCGCTCTTAGTGAAGCTCCAACAAGCTTATAATTACTAATTGGATTGAGGCCTTTATCTAGTTGCGCAAGAGAGATGTAGTAATTCTCATCTGGTGTACCGTAACCACCTGTTGACGTTTGATCGTCAAATAATGCTCGCGAAGCGCCTTCAAAATAGCTACGTAAGTCACTATCAGCATCAAGGTAGAAAGTGATAGAATAAGCTTCAGAACTAGGATAAGTAACACTACCAGGAACGTTAATATTTAGACCCATATACGGCACGGCTACGTTACCAATATTTCTACCTGGAAGGTTTGCTGTTTTAGCATAAATTAACTGACCTTCGCCCATAGGTGGTACACCGGCTATGCTAAGCTCTGTTACTCTAAAGAGAAAGTCTCTAGAAAAGTCTCTATCAGCTGCTGTTCTATAGAAGTTTTGGATATTTTGATTTACACCGGACATACTATTATTTATGTAACTTGATATAGAAAGACAAAAAAAGTCGGCTGAGACTCAGCCGACTTTTAATATAATATTGATTAACCTCCTGCTAGCTCCTGGAAGTTAGTATCAGTACGAGTCGCATAGAAGTTAACAAGAATAAATTCTGCAGACTTAACAGGCTTCAAGTAGATATCCACAACAAGTTCATTATTATCGATAACTGTACTAGTATTGTTGCGTTGATCGCAAACGATAAGGTAATCATAAAGACCTTCAGATTGTTTAACTCTTTCAAAGAATGGCTTAAGTGTATTAACAACACGTGTTCTTGTGAATAGTGTGTTATTCTCGAATAGGAAGAACTTCATTACTGACTTAGTAGCCTTCTCAAGATATAGAAAGCTTCTACGAACGTTAACTCTATCGAACGCGCTTGGCTTGCGAAGTAGTGTCTTTTGACCGAATACTACGATACCTTGATCTGGGAAACGTGTAATTGGGTTAAGATTAATCTTATACAGCTCGTCACGTTGTCTTTGGTTAGGAGCAAAAGCAATATCCATTGCAGCGTTAACCATACCACGGTTAAAGCCAGCAGGCGCTACCCACGGACCAACATCAGAGTCAGTCGATGCCATTTTAGCAGCAACAAAGCCAGAAGGAGGAGCATACATATAGAGTCCGCTATAGTTATCATATACCTTAAAGTAGTTTGCATATGTAGTAGCATACGAGGTGTTAGCATTTTCAAATTGATGTCTTAATGCCCAATAAATATCTGTTGAGAAATTCTTGCCTGGTATATTAATGATCTTTGAATCTTTACCTGTTATGAAGATTTGTCTAAGAGGATCAGCAACGAATAGCACATCGCCACGACCACCATCTTTAATAGGTCCGCAGAATACATTGAATAAGCTAAATACTGTACTGTAGTAATCTCTTGCTTGGGTAGCGGCACCTAGATCATTCGGTGTTCTAAGGGATTCAATTGCTGGAGCTGTCTTAGTATCGTCGAAGTAAGATAGTCCAGTAGCACAAACGGTTGTCCAGATTGTACCGAGACCAGCTTCCGCAATAATATCAACATTGTATACTTCATCGTTTTTAATACGATCGAGAGCACGTGTAATTTTAGAAGGAATATTTCCTACTTGTTTATCAATAACTTTTACTTCACCGTAAGCACCAAGTGGGAATAGAGCATCAGCATAGTCAATTGCAGCAGCAGCATTTTGTAATTGAGTTAGCGTACAACCTGCGTCAGTATAACCACTAAGTGAAGTCGAACCTAAGGCATTTTCAAGTTGCTTTGAAATAATTCTTACTTTCTTAAGAGGTTTACCATTATTGTCAAGTCTAATACCACCAAAATAATCTGACATGTATGGGTTAACAAGAATGTTAATATTTCTTGAATTATTTTCAACGTTTTCTAAGAAGAAGTTAATCGGAGCACCTCCAGCAGAATTATTAATTTGCCTATAATAGCCGATAGAGCCGTTATATCCCTCTTCAAGAAGGTAGCTTAGTGTAGTTGCATCATTTGCAAATACCGACTGTCTGAGTTTAAATACACCAACATTAAGGGTATCAGCAAAGTCGGTAGTAGATGTATCGTAATCTGTAATCTTCTCTTCCATTATTTGCGAGATAGAACCTGTAGCCGGGTTAGTACCGAACGCCGCTGTAGCTGTAAGTGAGAAATCAAATCTTGCTTTAGGCATTCCAACATATGCAGTTAGACCTGTAGTAGGTGCAGCCATTGCTGTTGTGTAAGCAGTGCGTATAGCGTCATAGTCAGTAGCAGGGTTAATATTTGTATTGTCTGCTAAGCCTAAGTAATAACCTTGATACTTACCATCAACAATTGTTTGTCCTTTGTTTACAACGATAACAGCTGCGCTTGAAAGAGCAGATATTGAGGAAAAGCTTGTACTTGTTAAATCGCTCCAACTAAAAAGAGTACCATTTAAAAGATTTTGATAATCTTGTTGAGTAATGTTAAACTGAGTAGGTTTGCCTAGTAAATAAGTACCAGCACTAACATTCATGGTATTAGAAAGACCGCCTGTTGAACTGATCGTACTAATAACAGTACTTGTAAAGATATCACCTGGATCATCTAAACCTGCTACAACAGAAGTCGACACAGCAGCTACAAATGTTCTGTTTTGCTGTGCAGAAAGAATAAAATTAATACCTGAAGTTAAACTAGTAGCAAGCGTCACACCTGCAGAAAGGTTTATCTGTGATGCGATTTTTTCCCTGATAAGCGTTATTGTCGATTGGGGATCTGATACGATAGGTATCGTCCAAGTATTTAGCGCTGCAGTACTTGTGTTGTTCAATCCACGAGCTGGAGCTACACCATCAATAGCAAAGTTGATTGTTACGATACGTCCATTGGAGAGAGGGATATCAAAAGCAGCACCGGAAAGTGCCGCTGCGCGAACTTCAGGGGCGAAGTTTAACGCGACACTGACACCACTTATCATCGTTGTAGTAGCGTGGTTAGAGATAACTTGTGCTGGATAAGCAAGAAGCGAAATAGCACTGCCAAAACCTTCGCCAGTACCAGGACCGTAAGGTAATCTATTTACGAGTAAGGATGCAGTAGAATTGAATGTTGCTTTTACAGTTTGATAAAAGTATCTCTCCGCTGGAGTTTTTGGTGTACCGTAAATTTGCTCAAATTCACTTAAGCTTGATACCGCTAAAACCTCATCTATCGGACCTTGATCTGTGTAACCTGTAACATATACTGTTGTGCCTGCGGGTGTAGGTACTCTAAGAGAAAGATCAACTTCTCCTATTTCAACACCGGGTGAATTAATTGTACGTCTAGCCATACAATTATTTATACATTTGAGGGGGAACTTTTAGTTTAAAAGCATAGTATGCATCTGTGAGTATACGAAAGTAAAGGACGATTCAATCTCACCAGCCTCCCTATAACTAAAGTTAATACCTCCTATTTCAGTGGGGAAGGCTTTTGTGTATGTAAATCTTATTTTTTCGTTATTATATTCATCAAGACCATATACTGTTAAGTCAGTTTGATAGTCTTTAAATACATCATCATCAATTAGATTATCAGCATCAAATAAACCTGTATACTCATTATGTAGTAGATCGAGCCACTTATATATTACCCAGTAATTATTATACTCATTATCAATTGTAAAATTAATTGTTACAGGTGGATATGGACTTTTACTGTGTGTTGAATTATACAGTGTACTACCAGAATATCGTATCTCAAGTGCAGGTACCGTTATTGCTGGCACTACAGTACCGTAAATAGAAAACTGTAGTGAGTCTTGCATCACGGTAGCGTTTTTTCTATCTTGATGCCTATTAATCTTTTTTAACGAGTTAGGTAGTTGAAAGACAAGCTTAAACTTATCAACACGTGATTTATTAAGAACTGATTGCTGATATAAATTAGTGGCCATATGGTTTCCATCCTTCTGCTGCTAGTGTTTCCATTTCTGAGAGTTGCTCTGAGTATCCCATACCAAAAACAATTGGCGTCATGTATGGATTATTTAAGCCTACCACTTCAAAATCGTTATATATAGATGTAGCGTTCTCGAATGTAGCAACACCAAAATCCATAGGTTCAATAGACATTGGCTTACCGTGATCATCTAATTCAAGTATATCAAAGTATCGCTCTGTTATTTCCTTCTCTAAGATGTACAGCGCATACATAAATGACATAACTCTATCGTCATGATAGCCGCTTTTTGCTTTCCATGTGCCGTTAGAATGCCTTACAAAGTCACGCATTTCTTTAAGTGTATTAAGATCTTGTATAGTAACAGATCGTACCTCGTTAACAAAATACCGCATATTCATAACACCTTTATATTTGGTGTTAGTATGAGCTATCATACCCATTTGTGGCCTATTTCTTAGAGCGGCTTTAGCTCCATACGATACAACTTTTTCGTAACCTACATCGAATGCAAGTCTATCAACAACTTGTGCTCCGCAGTTATTACGTTCGATAAGAGCCAATGGTGAACCCCAGTTTAACAGTATAGTATGCACTTTATTAGCAAACTCTAGAGGTGGTATATTTCTATTGTGATATACAGCAACTTGCTTAATATCTTTTATATCTGTAATATCTAGTATTTGTATAACAGAAGCATCCGCACCCACTCCCTCAGATACATCGACACCTGCTACATATACTCTTGACGGATCAGGTTCATTCCAAATTTTATAGTTACCGTCATCTAGTATAATCTTAGGCTCTATACACAGTAATTGCATTTGCGCAAAAAGCTCACTATCAATAGAAGATTCGCCTGATTCAAGGAATACTGTTTCATATTCTTGTAAAAACGATTCTATCGATCCCATAGATTTTATTTCATTTTGCTTCCAGGTTTCATCCCGACCAGGTATATCATACCACCTGACCCGCTCGTATACAAATCCATTTTCACCCTTTTCTGCTCCATCAAACAGCTTATAGAATAAGTTACCAGTACCGTTTGGCGTGGAAGCAATCAGAACTTTTGCGGTTGATGATCGCGATATTGTTGGATATACGGACCGCCAAAAATCATCTAAGATTGAAGCGGGCTCGATGAAGGCTAATTCGTCAAGCAAAAGAGTCGTGATTGTCATACCCCGCGCAGCTGATCCTGTAGTAGTAGAGATAGATATTCGAGAACCATTATCAAATTCGCAAGCTGTAGTAGCAAACGATATGACACCGGGTTTAAGCCACTCAGGTAGCTCTTCATATGCTAGCTTTATACGTCTAAAAACTTCAATAGCAGTAGCTTCCTTGTTAGCAACAATCACTATATTTTGATAGTCATTAAAACACGCAACCCATAGTGCATAGATAGTTAGCAGAGTCGTCTTGCCACATTGTCGACTAGCTAATAATATTACTTTATTATTATCTCTCAGCGTCCTTAAAATTTGCTTTTGATAAGGAAAGAGCTTAATAACCTGCTTTTTACCTTTTTCAGGATTTATAATATAAAAAAAGTTCTCTGCAAAGTGAAGTAAGTTTTGCTTACTCTTTGCCATATCCTTTAACATCCATGGCTCGTAAGCAATCTGCGCCTCAGCAGCAGGTAAATTTGGATTTCCGAGATAGTATTTTGTTTTATTTGTATCTTTAGTCATCTTTATATAAATATATATATGGCAAAACCAAAGAATGACTTCACATCTATCGGAAATTTATACGGTAGTATGTTAAACGGTATTAAACACAAGCTTGTTTCAGAAGGCAAGATCGGACCTAAAGCAGGCGAAATCGGCGAAGCACCTTTGGTTAAAGGAGGACCACAGACAACGGCTGGTTATATGCCTGCTAAGATCGATAAGAAGACAATGTCTAAAAAAGATCTTAGTGATAATCTTTATAAAATTGACGATCTTTCATACGATGAAGACGAAGAAACTAAGAAGGCACCTAAAAAAGCCATGCGTAAGAAGATTAACCATAGTAAATCTAAAGCGGTAGCTACAAAAGACGACGGAGAACTAGTAAAAGAAAGTGGAAAAATCGCTAAGGAGAGACTAAATAACTTTATGAGAAGAAAATCGATTTTTGATAAACTTTACGAAAACGTTATGCAACCTGGTGGCGCTCCTAGTGGCCCTGAAAGCGGTGAAATGGATGATTCCCAAGAACTTGATGCTCTCGGCATTGAGGGTGAAGGTGATGAGTTTGGTGATGAAGGTGAAGTAACCTTTACACTTGATCGCGCTACAGCTGAAAAACTTCTTGATGTTCTTAATTCTGCTATGGGACCTGATTCTGAAGAGGATATGATGGGCGACGATGAGTTTAGCGATACAGAAGACATGGGTGAAATGGGTGATGAAGATGAAGAAGGCTTCTGGGACGAAGACGAAGAAGAGCTTGGCGGTGCTAAGAATCTTTCGACTGAAGTCAACTACGGCAAAAATAACAAAGTCGGTAATCTTAAAACACAATCTGGCGGAGCTAATTCAGCATATACTGATAAAGTAGGTAATGACGGTGATCATGGTCACGCATTACACGGTGCTAAGCAACCCAATATAGGTAAAAGTAATAAGGTCAGCAAGCTCAAGACTGGTAAGTCCTTATTCGAACAATAATCAAACAATAATAATTAGAAAAGCCCTGTAGTTTACCACTACAGGGCTTTTTTTGTATAAATATTAACATGGTAACGTTTAGGGAGTACTTACTCGAATATGTAAAAGATAAAGACAAATCTTTATTTTTTGGAATATCAAAGATGAAGCATGGTAATAACGGTAAAGATTGGAATAATCCCCACGGACGTAAGCACATCAACACTGTACCTATAGAGTATAACCATAAGCATCCGATTATAAATAGTATATGTCAGGGTAAAGCAGATAATATACAGGTCACAGGGGCAAATCTTAATAACATATTAAATCTTTATAATATGGTATTTGAAGTGGGTCTTAAGACAATAGGTAATTCTGATGTTGAGATAGAAATGTTTGAAGATGAGGAAAGCAGACAGTTTGGCAAACTAAGAAATAAAAAGAAGGTACAACCAAATGGCCTGTAATACTACACGATTAAGCTGCACGCCAGCGAATACTTTTATAGCGTTAGCGCCTCAAGGTATTTGTGGTCAGTTTGCTAACCCCGTTAATTTTCAAGCAGAGCAGATTATATATGATGCAGCTTACCGCGACTTAATTAACAATTTCGGGATACCTATTAACTTTTATGTTAATACATTTAACATGTTGTCAGCTGATTTAATATACGGTGAACAACCAACATCTCGATTTGCTGGGCCATATGAATTACAGATGTATGTTGAATTAACAGAAAGTGCTATTAATCTATCTAAATTTGGTTTTGCATCAGATGATGAACTTACAGGCTTTTTACACATAGAAACCTTTACATCTGTAATGGGTGCAGCCCTCGACTATAGTTTGCTTAGTCAGTTAATTGAGCCTAAGTCAGGTGATATTATTGAACTAACGTCACTTGGTTGTGATAGACCAGGTGGCCGCGGACCGAAGTGGTTTGAGATAACAGAGCGTGTAGATCAAGATGTAGCATCACTCAACCCAATGCAGGGACATTATATCTACCGTATAAAGGCTAAGCGTTATGAATATTCATTTGAACGCGGATTATCTGGTGAGCGTGCTAACGCGCAAATATCAGATGATAGCCCTAACTATAAAGGTGTCTATATTAATTCGATTTTGATCTCTAACGCTGGTGAGGCGACAAGTAATGGGTTATATACGAGACTTTCAGGCGGTAATACTACATTTAATGGACCTAATAGCAATACTATTCAGTATATGGCCTTTAACCCATTTCCTTATTATTATGCTTGGGGGTTAAATGATTGGGAGCGTGATGATGTGACTTATGCAAATCTTGATATAGGTAATGTGAGTGGTTGGTATGCGATCAGTGGTGAATTTCTACCTATACCAACTATTGTAAATACATTTAGTAATGTAGGATTAATACCTCTAAGTTATGATGTAGATAAGGTATCGCAAACAGAGGTCTTTAATATGAGTGCTAATAATACTGATATATACGGAACCTACTATTAAATATATTTGAAATGGGTAAATATAATAAATACGGACTTCTTCGAGATAACAGCTTATCCGATCTTTCTAATCCTACTAAGGCTTTAGCAAATTTATTATCAAAAATACAAGAGACATATACCCCAGCGGATATTAAGAGTGTTATCGATGATATATCCTTGAAATCTAATCCTGGGGCTGGCTTTCTTATACAGCAACTAGATAGTAACTTTTTTGCAAATTATAGTATACCTACAGATTCTACTGGCAGTACTTTACAGCCGCTACTAACCGTTAAGAATAGGTTAGATATAGTAAAGCTAATATGTGGTGAGCCTGATTTTTACGGAGGTGGTGGCTTAACGACGGATTATTTTAACTGGACAAGTATATACGGTAACAGTAATAATACTACACCCGCTACATTTAGTTTAACTAGTTTTGAAAATAAAGCGCCTGCCTATAGTGAAGTATTTTGGGAAAATGGGAAGTTTGACTATGGTTACAATATACCAATGAATGTGAATCTTTCTGAAACAGCAGGTGTTATTAGATATACAGGTTTTTTCAAGCCCGTCCAAACTAGTGCACAGACCTTTACAATTGTTGCTACTAATAGTTCTTATCCTGAAACAACAGGATCCGTATATATTAAAATGACGGATCTTGATAATATACCAGTGTGTGCACCTGTTTACCATAATACCACAACAACGAGTCTTTCATTTACTACTACAGCAGCGTTACAGCAATATACATACTACAAAATATCAATTTATTTCCTACGTAGTCCAAATCAAGTTTCTAATAATTACCAGCATAGCTTCAAAATATTATTAAACTCAGGAGGATTACCACTCTACAACCTGTATAGTGCAGATTATTTGAGTAAGCAGGTTGGTAAGATAAATAATTATTTTAAAGAAAAAGTATTAGTAGGTGGTACTAATAACTTTACTGCAGGTTTGAGTGGTGACAATAATTCTGTAGGAGGGTTGTTATCAAGTAGTTACCACTCACTTGTTACGACAGGAAATTTGTATTTAGATTATAAGCCGCCTAGTAGTATCTATTATTGCCTCGCGTGGGCTGGCGTCTTTACCGGCGGTAATGTAACCTTAGTTGAGGGTACAAATATAGTCTCCTCAAATGAGATTTATGCTACTAGTTTAAATGCTGGCTTTGGGCCGCCAACAGAAGTTGAAATTATTCAAGGCTACTATAGTGGTGTATATGTTGGTAATCTTGTATTAAGCAAGCAGGGTAGAATACCACCTCTAACATATGTAAAAGCTGTTATTAATGATAATACTATTCTATTAACAAATAATGTAATATCTAGCTCGAACAACGATCAACTATTTTTTATTAATACACGAGGCCTTAAAGGATATTCACAAGGTTATACTCTTAATACTACTACTTCATCTATCACACTTCTCTCTACCTTTTACGGTGATGAGAGAGGCTATAAGCCTGGAGATGTAGTTGTGACGGTGGATAATCTATCAGGTAACAGCTATAATGACGGAATGTTCTCAAATTTAGTTAATTATACGCAGATCTCAAGTATATTACCTAACAATACTTTCAGCTTAAAAAAGAGTTTTAACTGGAATGGAGCTATGCTTGGTCAAGCTGGATTCTATAACCCAGGGTTTGTATTATTCTACTATAAGAGTGGGCTTAGTAATAACTTATCTTTACGAGGGTATTGCTCTGGAGGAACAGTACCTATAATCGCTTCTGGTAAGTTAAGTCTCTCAGCTGCAGTTAATACAAATACTTTAGCAATAAGTGGTGACATACTCGACTATACAGGTAATAAGCTATCTCCTCTAAATCTTGTATCTACTAATACAGCTCTCTCTGTGTTTGAGGTTAATATAGGTACAGGTGATTCAAATTTACCTTTTAATACACACGTAACCTCTGCAACGTTTAGCTCTGTTACGATATCTCAATCGTTAAAACTTGCCCAGAAATCCGGTACTACTACAATACTATTCGGTCTATCTACACCACTATATAACGCGCGTGATGGGTTAAATAACTCAAGGCAATCGTGTTTTATACCAGGTGACAGTATTTTTCCTTTTGTACAAGTAACCACAGGTCCTTTAACCGGTATTAGAACGCCAGTAGCTCCCGACGGTAATTTAATATTCCCGAATAATAGTGTTCGATTTAATAAATTGCAATATAAGACGAGTGTATATGATACCAATATCGGTTCAATAGCTGAAAATCCTGCAACTCTAAGTTATACTCATACTATACCAATTACAGGGTTAAATAATTCCATATTCTACCTTTTTGCAAAAGAGATAATAAGTTAGTTACTCAGATGCAAACGCGTAATACTCTGTTGTAGTATTATCGCTGTTGATAATTGTAATAGGGATTTTAATATTTGCACCGGTGATTGGTAGCGCTAAAGTTATAGTATTTATCGTTACTCTATTAATAGATATACCGTTCTCAAAAACTAAACTACTTATATCCAGATCTTTTGTTGCACTTAAACCGTTATCAGTTGATTGCCAGGCAGCTTCAGAAGTAGAAAAAACACGTTGTTTTGCATTAAAATTATTAGTCTTATCTAATATATAGATAGACGGTGAGTACGGGTCATCACTTATTATATTTTTATTAATAAGATTAGGATCATCTATTTTAAGGACGCCTTTAATGTGTATATCTTCTGTAGTAAAATTATCCGATGTACTTATTAATTTCTTTGGTAATATACCTTTAATATATGCTGCATTATTTTCTAAATCAGCTATAGCACTATTAAGATTGCTAACATCATATGGATATAGGTAACTGGAGTCGTTGCGTGTTGGCTCTGTAGTATTTAAAAAATTACGCTGGGTAATAGCTGTATTACGTACAAAGCTTACTGCTGATAATGCATTTATACCTGATAAACTTACACGTGATCCTGATAATCTAGTTGAAAGTCCAAAGCATATTTGATTATTACTATTTAACTGATAATCGATAACATAATAATTATATATATCAGAACTAAGTAAGGGAGTTCTTGTACCATCAAATGTGTAGTATATAGAATCCACCTGATCACCCTGTGTAAAGCTTGATGTAGTTGATTTATCTAAGATAAATAGATTATTTTGTATGGTAGCTTGATTATTACGCTTAATAAAGGTTATGGATGTATTTCTAGGCACCACTTTCTCAAGCTTTTTATTATCAATAAAACCAAGCTCATAGTATACTTTACCCTTAAAAGTGCGAGGAACTATACTACCTATAGTATATTCTGATTTAAAGTATATATTGTCTGCTGAAATACCGTCGCCTTTAGTTATATTAAAATTAAGATTTGAATATGATATATTGTTTACCGCTAATGCATTAAGAATTCCTCCTACGCTAGTGTATAAATCTGATGAGTTGGCTTGAAATGCAATGTTAGCTGGTATATATGTAAAGGTAGTTGTAGCGCTTAAATTATTATTAAATACATTTATATCACTAATTGTAACCCTGCTCATATATGATGATCTCGACAATGGCACTTGAGCAAACAGGTTATTAAGTGCCTGTCCTCCATTACTTATTTCATTTAAATTATTCAATCTTGATAAACCAATCTTACTCATAGTTTTTCTTTATTTAAAATATAATGTCAACATTATTAAAGGCCGTAAGTAGACTATACTCGGTTGTAACATTTATCGGGTTAAGTGGTAACTGCTGATTTTGTAGATTAAGCGTAAATTGTGCTATAGTTGATATATTCTTTGTCGCAGTATATAAATCTTTAATAATATCTGATACAGCTGCAGCGCTCAATTTATTATTACTAAGATTTATAGTAACCCTTTGATCTTGAGCAAATGTAATTTCCCTAAACGCACTTAACGGGTAGCCGGAAATATTATTGTTGCTTAAGTTAATGTCTTTAATTACTTTAGTTGTACTAAAATCAGGAATATCTTTTAGCTTATTAAAGCTAAAATCAATTTTTTTGAGGTTACTAACTTTACTATCAATTATAAGAGTATCAAAGTAGTTATGATTAAAATTTAGAGTTGTCAACAGTAAATATTTTCCTCCAAAATGTTTAAATATATCCAGTGTACCACTTAAAGCATTATAACTCATGTCAATAGATTGTAATGTATCTTTACTGATATTATCTAAAGTACTAAGTTGATTAAAGCCTCCAACAGCTTGATTATTATTACCTATATCGATGGTTTGGAGTTTTGTGCAACCTTTTATAAGAGGTGATTCACCAGAAAGATTACGTGTTCTAAGCTTAAGTGTTTTTAGTTTTGGAAACCCATCAAATAATTCGCTCTCGACTGTTAATGCATAACCTGGATTGTGTGTTGAAGTATAAGTAAATGATTCTAAGGTCTGGCTACAACCGTTTAAAGTATTTTTGTATAATCCGTAAATATTAGTGCTACCATCTACCTGTACACTTGACTGTGCACTTGTAAAGTTTGCATTATCAAAATTAATATTTTTGACACCACCGGTAATATTAGGTAGTATGCCAGCGAAGTTAGAGGCCATATTTGTAAACGTAATATCTGTTAACGCTGTACAATCGTTAAATTTATACCCACCATCGCTATTAGTAAGTGAAAATGCAGATGCAGGCATAATTATACTACTATTGAGATTTCCACCATTCATAGAGAATGTTTTTAGCGATGTTTTATTACTGAGGTCAGGTATAGGTAGTTTGGTATTAAGTATATTAAATGTTGCTAGTCTAGTAGAATAATAAGCACCAGACATATAGGTAGCGCTTGTTGTTGGTGATAATGCTAGTGAAGTATTTCCGCTAAAATTAAGATCAGTTATGTTATTATTCGCTGCAAGTCTGAATAGTCCATCTACGGGTAGAGCAGAGAAATTATTTGATTGCACATCATAACTAGTACACGACAGCGAAACTGAAGGACACGTATCGCTAAATCTACCACCTCCTAACTTAAGTGTTTCTAACGGGAACGCTGACAATATATTATAAGGTTGAAATCTGTGTATAGTAGTAGCATTAAAAGCACCATTACCCATAGAAAGATACGTCAGCTTAGGTGGTAAATTTTTAATAAACGCATTATCCACATTACCAGTGAATCCACCGCCTTGGTTGTCTAGTGTTAGAGTCGAAACATTTGGTGTTAGAGTGCTGAGGTTGGGTATAGTAGTAAAATTATTACTACCAATATTCAATGTTTCGAGATTTTTAAGTATAATTAAAGGTAGCTTAGATAATTTTAATCCAGGTATTTCTAAAATGCTAAAATTATCAGGTGATGTATATAGCTCAATATTTATGTTGGTGAAATTTGCATTATATGTAATATATTTAGTATCGTAAGAGTTTGTAATAAAATCTCTATCAGAAACACGTATCTGTGTTACTCCGTCGTTTGGTACTTCATTTATAATATAACTTAAAGGTATAGCAGCGGATATTATACCGACCCTTATATTTATATTTTGTATGGATGGTGAGGTACCTATAGGTGGTAAGGTATATGGTATATCCTTAGTTAAATAAAGTAAAAATCTTCTACCATTTGCAGATATTTCTAATGTATGGGTAGCAACATCAGACCGCGGAAAAGCAACTCTCTTAACAGTATTACTATATTGTAATCCCTTAGCACTAATACTCGTACCTTGTGTTATGATAAAATCGCCTCCATAATATTGTATAGTAGTTAACAACGTTGACCAGATGGAAGCGCTACTCGTAGATGCTTCTTGTATAATAAAGCCGTTATTACTATCAAGCCTATCTAAATCGTAATATTTTATAGATTTAGCAGCTACCGGGCCGTATACAGTTAGATTACCGTTAATATCTGCGATATTCATCCCCGAATTTAGTACATCCTGGTGCCTAGTAGCATCTGACTTCAATCTATTATATGTAACCTTAAAATTTTCATTTGTATTATTTAATATATGAACTGTACTACTACTAAAGCTCCTAGCTATACCTGCAAAATAACCTAAATCGTACGGATTCAAAGTTATGTTATTTAACGCACTAAATGCATCAACTACATCTTCAAGGTTATTTTCTTGCGTAAGTCCATAGACTATAGGATTGCCAAAGAGAGCCATATTATTGTTCTGCTACATTAAGAGTTATTTGAACTGTATTATCACTAACAGTACTACCACCTGTATTTATGTTTTTAGCAGTAAAGAAGACTGCATTCGAGCCTATAGCATCCTGCGTAATAACATTTCTATCTACGTTAAATATCTTATCTAGATTAATTGTTTTAGTTGAACTAGCTCCTATATAAAAGGAAGCCATTGTAGATGCTAACTCACTTGTAAGTATGCTTCTTCTTATACTACGATTGGTATTTACATCATACTGAGCTGCTTCTAATCTCTTTTGCGAGTTAAAGGTCTCAGGTATTGAAGCTAGTAAATCTATCGGATTATTAGTACCTGCAAGACCTCCAACGTTGTCCACTAATATATTGCCAGCTGTTAGCCAGTGTAGAGATGCAGTAGTACTCACTGTATCGTTAGTTTCTTGAATTGATATAGAATTTATACACGCACCATCTAGTAGCTGAACTGCAGGATATATTGGAAATGGATCTGTTTCATAATTATATATGTTGGCAACTGTATCTCGCTCGCTACCAGTTAAATCACCGAGCCCATTCCAACACGGATACATTTTCGAAGATGAAGTAGTTGTAGCTCCACTATATGTTAGTGTTAGTAGATGACATTTAATAGTAAATGTACCTAAATTTGATCCTCTATTAGACCAGTAGGTAAACCAGATATTTACCTCTGCATAATAGTATGTAATATTATCTCGTACGTATGATCCTCTCGCACCGTTTCTCATAAAACCATTACACCCCTGGCCAGGAAGAATACGATTTTTAAGAGTGTTGAGATTATCTAAGTCAAAATTAGGTTGCTCCTTAGGTATTGAAAACATACCGTGGCCTATATTTGTAATATTACCGAACCGTGGATCAGGGGATACTAAAAATACGCGATATGGGTTATATGATGGATCTTTGCCGTGAAGCTCTCGAGAAATATTCTCTGGATTTACGCCGCGATCTATTAAACCATCGTATAAAACAACTGTATATCCTTCCAAAATTACATTCTTAGTAAAGCTTATATCTACTTTAGAACACACACCACCATCCTTATGATTAAGCGTATTGGGTATATTTGTAGAGGTAACATTATACGGGCTATACCCATACGTACTCTCACCATACGAAAAGCCAGTAGCTCCTGCAATAGTGGAAGGTGTAAATTCAGTAAACAAAAAGCTCGTAAGAGGGTCAGCTATTAGTTCCGCGTTACGTATACTTGAGATTCGATCACTCAACGTTATAAATCTCTTAATACCTCCTGCTTCACGTGCAGATAAGTTCTTACTATAAGCATCTATGCCTAGCTGACCGCTGCTATTAAACATTGGTTTTTTAGTTACAACACCTATTCTAAAGTCTGAATAGTGTCTGTTTGTAAGTGCATATGTATTTGGCGTATAGAGGAAACGAATTGATGCTTTAGGAGATGTGATAGCGTAATCCGATATAGCTAGAGAGTTGTTATAATTACTTATAATAGCTTTTTCTGGATAGTACGGTGTTGTAGATGCACTACCTCCAGTAGCCCCAATGTTAAAGTAGTTAAGATCTATATAATAGTCTGTCCTATTACCATCAAACACACTGAGAACAGCTGCACTAAGTGTATTGCTACTAATATAATTAGGATATGTCGGTGTTGATACGTACCGTGTATCGTTAGTTAATTGGTTTTTAAATACAGGAGTCTTCTTACCCGTACCGACAATTTGATTGAGATAAGCACAATTATAATATGTTTTATGAATTGGATTAGTTATAGAAGTATCTATCATACCCTCTAAAGTAGAACCACCAAGGATTGTTATGGGCGGCATATCTGGGTAATAAGTAGGATTAGCATATGATAATATATCACTTCTCAAGCTATGTGTATCTAAGTAATAACCATATATACCATTAACAAGAATCTTACTATCATTATCCTCCATTCCGAGTAATTGACTAAACAATCTTATGTTTAATGATGAAGCTGGTGGTACCGGAGTGTAAGATTGAAACGATTGACCTGTTATAGCAAGTGTTAGTGTGTCAATCCCCGCTACCCTTGGATTACTGAGAACATTACTAATAATATATACACTACCTGTAAGTTGCTGGTATCTACTAAACGTTAAATCTTTAAATTTAAACTTATCACCCGCTTTATAAAAACTATCCTTTAAGACTGTTAAGTACACACTTGTTGTGCTATAGTTGATAGCTGTTATAGGGTATTCATACTTTGTCGTAAATACTAATCTATCGTTTGTTGTGTTGGTATTAAATCTAAATTCTAGTTGCTTAGAAGCGGGGTTTATCGTAGGTGCTTTAAGTCCTTGATCGTAAGTAAATCCAAAGCCAGGGCATGCTTTACAGTTAACAACATCCAGCTTAACAAGGGACTTAGTTGATGTAGCAGCTATATACTTAGGTATAATTAACTTTTTGTTTTTCTTTTGTTCACCTACAGAATTAGATATAGCTGTTTTAGGTGATATACCTAGTATAATATTTGAGCTAGTA
>Ga0181362_1000006_pt1 | contig 41401 bp, 27 predicted proteins | sample Su13NDMM110SN_FD_130095 | JGI IMG/M metagenome (GOLD analysis project Ga0181362, IMG submission 130095) | Freshwater viral communities from Lake Michigan, USA - Su13.ND.MM110.S.N | ecosystem: Environmental > Aquatic > Freshwater > Lake | place: USA: Michigan | collected 2013-07-16 | reverse complement strand
TAAAAAATGGAGTAACGTCGTCGACTGGGTCGGGCCACGCAGTATATGCGAGATCATCTATTAAGAATTCCCCAGAAACTTTAATATAGACATTCTTTTGAGGGCTACTATTGTCTTTATCCCATTTTATATAGTAATCTTTAACTCCGCTAGCTGTTCCAGATGGGAGAGTTAAGAAAACGTGCTGATTCCCAGTTGTACGACAAAGATAAACGTCTGAAGTAGATGGGACTATTTCGGAGCCAGTTACTATTTGAGTAGTGAAAGCTGTTCCACTCCCAGGAGGTCCAATTGGACCAAAACTTCCAGTAGGCCCAATTTCTCCCATCGGATAAAAATAAATTCCGGTTATTTGCTGCCCTCCTCCGGAGATAAAAGCGTGAAGGAACAGGGCGTCTGGATCATTTCTTGGTTCTGAATAAGCTACCGAAGCCACTCCATCCCCCCCTGCGATCTTTGTAAAAAATATAGTTTTGTTATCTGTTTTTATTTGAAATAAATCGTTTGCTTGGTAAGATATATTTCCAGCCTTCAAATTAGTGTTTGAGTCTACAAATACCGCAGCTAAGCCACTTCCTGTCAAAAACCAAGAATAGTCAATAGTTCCTTGACTTGGAGAAGGACTCTCGTCCAAGCCAAACAAAATCCGACCAGTGTTATCCATCGCGGTGAAAGTGGCAAACATTCCCTTCGTGTGAGAGATGTCAGAATGTACTCCGTAAAAAGAACCGTCAGATTGAGTCACTCTTCTTAAACTAAATGAGTCATTTTGAACAAAGTGGGGGTTTACACTGTTAAATTGGAAAAAATTTCCGATCCTGCCTGAAGTCCCACCAGAGCCAGAGCTTCCACTAGATCCATAAGTTTCTCCGCTAGTTCCAGCTGTTCCACTAGATCCAGAACTTCCACTAGATCCAGATGTTCCACTAGAGCCAGCCGTTCCACTAGAGCCAGCTGAGCCACTAGAACCAGAGCTCCCACTAGTTCCAGATGTTCCACTAGAACCAGAACTTCCACTAGAACCACTAGAACCAGAACTTCCACTAGATCCATTAGTCGACCCGCTACTTCCAGCTGTTCCAGAACTTCCACTAGCTCCAGCAGCTCCAGCTGTCCCACTAGAACCAGCTGTCCCACTAGTTCCAGCTGTTCCACTAGAGCCAGATGATCCACTAGAGCCAGATGATCCACTAGCGCCAGTACCTCCACTAGAGCCAGAGCTTCCACTAGAACCAGATGATCCACTCGTCCCACTACTTCCAGCAGTCCCGCTCGTTCCGGCTGGTCCTATTGGGCCTACGATATAAGCTTCAACTGTTTGACTACCTATAGTCAACCTTAAGTCATTACTTCTTTTATCAATAAATTGAGCCATATTATATATTCAAGAAAGTTGAAGTTATGGAGACTCTACCTCCAGTTCGCCCACTAGCAGAAATAATATCCCCGCTACTTAAAATAAATTTTTCAGAAGGAAAATGGAAAGTATCTCCAGAAAGCATTAATAGATTACTTAAAATTGTATTTTTATTACTCGCCGCTTCACCAGTAGCTCTAACATAAATATTAAGTATTTCATCACTGGGACTGAAGTTACAAAGATAAATACCTACGCTAACAGGGCTAGTAGAACTAGTGCCAGATATGACATTTATCAAACTAGATGTTATTATTTCATTCTTTATAGCCATATGTATATTGTATTTACACTCATCCGAATACTAAAGCATATATAATAGCTTGATTAGCGCTTATCCCACCACCACCACCACCACCTGTAAAGTCTAACGTTACCGTGTCTCCGAATCTTCTAACTTCTATTTCTGTTCCGGTGACTGGCGCTGAGGCAAATAAAAGGCCGCTGTAAGCCACCCCAACCAGATGTGTCGTTATAGTATAATGCTGTACTGGATCTTGTAGTAAGCCGTCAAGAGATACCAGAACAGAGGCCGCTCTTATTTGATCGGTACTGCCGTTAATTCCAGTATGAATACCAGAATTTAATCCAAATAAAACTTTAACACCATCACCAGTAAATATTTGGGACGCAGAATTAGTGTCTAACCCCCCGGAGATAATAATGCCTCCGCCTCCGCCAGCCGCAGCCTCTCCAACCAACAAAACACCAGTCCCATTTACGGTCGGCCTTCCCCCGAGTCCAGACCCCAAGAAGTTTAATCCACTTATAAATCCGGTGGCTTGAATATTTCCAAAAAATTTCTCCGAGCCTTGTCTAACGTCAAAATTACCCAAGTTGATGCTTCCGTCGCTATTAGTTATTTTTATAGAAGCTACCTGCGGAGCAGTTAATCTGCCTTCGACTGGAATAATAACGGTTATTTGTGAGTCATTTACTATAGTAAATTGTCCAGATACAATTTCGTTATCTAAACTAACAAAATCTACCCTAGATGTAGAACTAAATGTCGAGCCGTTTAGGGTAATTACGTCTCCAGCTACTCCGCCAGTAGGGAAAATAGCTGAAGAGCTTTCAGATAGTATTTTGAAGAAATTACTAGTGTCTGTAGTATAATTTTTAGACCTAAACCTTAGCCGTCCAGACGATTGAGTAAAATCAGCTGGGACAGTAAACTTTATTCTACCGAAATTGATAGGTTTCTCAACATCGTAGAAAAGACACTCGTATCCAAATGGAACAGAAGAGGCAGACTCAGTAGATCCACTGAATAAAGACACCCCAGTTATAGCTCGCAAGCTCGTCCCACTGACAATCACTGTAGAATCTAATTGTCCAATTTTGGGTGAAAAACCACTGATAGTAGCCTGCTTTTCATTAATAGTGACTGTAGTATTGAATGCAGAAAGGATTTTGGAGTTTAAATAATTTTTAGTAAAACCTGAATCAAAAAAGTTACCACTATTATGTGTCATGTAATAGGGAACTGCTGGCCCCAAAGATCCAATGTCGGAAATATTTATTAAAAACGCCCGCCCAGTGCCAGCGAACTCAGCATTTATTTGCCCTGAGAAGTTGAGATTCCCGCCAACCAACTCAAACCCCGAAATATTATAATTTAGAAACTCGACTTCAGGAATAGAGCTTCCGTATCTTAATCCAGTAATTGCCAACCTTACGTTTGTATTTAGTCTTGCCCTCAATAAAGGGTCTCCGACCAAGTTTCCGGTTTCAGGAGACTCTCCAGAAAGGGAGAGCGTATTTATTCCCGTAACTTTAAAAGAGTCCCCTTCAATAAACACTGTTTTAGACAAACCATTAATTTGTGGGAGTAAAATTGAAGGATTAAGCTCTCTGACTTGAAAGACTCCGTTTCTAGATCCAGAAATGAAAATCCTTTCATTCAACCCAGCCTCCATTCTTCCAGTAATGAAAGAATCACTTACGACATTCTGTAACGCGGCGAGAAGTTTCCCATTTTCATACCCAGTTCCAAAAAATACCTTGACGTTCGACTGCGAAAACCCAGATCCGCTTATACGGAACGTGTCCCCAGATACTCCCGTAAACGAAAAGTTATCCGCTAAGTCAGTGGGGGTAGGCCCTACGTCACCAGATTCGAAAACCCCGCTAACATCAAAAAGCTGACCTCCCTTATTTTCAAACTTGGTTAAAGTAAGCGATGAATCGTTTGAAGCAGAGATTAATTTTACGAAGTTCCCCCCAGACACCTGAGTAGGGCTAATAAATTTTATGTGATACTCTCCAGTGAAGAAAGTAGGATCATGATGGATCGTAAACTTGCCAAGGCCTAGACTGTCTGAAATAGAAACGCTCTTTTCTAAACCGTTCAATCCAGAAAAACTTAACCTTACAATTGAATCTAGGTTCTTTCCGGTCAATATGACTTCTGTGCCAACTATAGCTGGCTGGGGGGAAAATCCACTGCCTATAGACGCTGGGTATGTAAGTAGTAAATCTTTTTCGGAAATCGCAGTTCCGCCCGTGGCAATCAATACTAAGCGGCCACCACCAGCCCCACTATTTATCATCTTCCTAGTTACTTGAAAATTAATTCCAGTTGTTCCAATTATATTAAAACTGTCTATAGAGCTTCCGTTATTCGTCATCTTTAATGATGAAACATTTATAAACCCTAATCCACTTATAGTAACAGTTTCATCAAATGATGCCTCGGTAGGAGTAAACCCACTTATGTAAGGCGGACCGATCAATTTAAACGGAACCATTCCATACACATTTCCAGTAGCGGGTTCTGATGAAAACCTATTCTTAAAAGTAAGAAATCCTGTTACAAACTCTACCGGAGGCGAGGTGTCCGAGGAAAAGTGATCTAGTAAAGTCCCTCCGTTAATCTTAACTACAGAAGAGTTATAACCACTATCACCATCAAAGGAAGTTCCTAATACGTTTAGCTGACCCGTGGTTGCTATTTTTATTGACGAGCCATCGTATAAACCTGTTCCATAAAAACGTATAAAGTCACCAATAACACCACTCAGCGGAGAAAATCCACTTATTTCAGGCTTCGTTGCAAAGTAAAACGTATTTACATCTTTTTGAGAAAACTCTTTAGAAACGTTACTCGAATCAGAAAGTATTATGTTATACCGCCCCTCTGTCAGCTTATCTGAAGAAGGCGAGCCTTCAATTTGAAATCCAGTCCCCGTTAAACCATTCACGCTCAGTCCATAAAGGAACTCTCCATTCCCGTCCTGCTCTGATATTTCAAAGACCTCAAACCCCACCTTCCGACCACTCGGAATTATAAACCTTTGATCCGTCCTTGTATTTTTTAAAATTACGCCGGTGATATCCTCGAGAGATGGACCTTTTGAAAAGAACGAGACCGAGCCGGTCTCAGGCAGAGTAGAGATTAAGGCGAAGCTGGACCCACTCATCTTAAAATTATATGAGGAAACGTAGTCTCCACCTTCTAGACTTTTTATGAGACTAAGGGCTCCTTTTTTAGCCCGATCCGGGACAAGCCCAGTTAATGACCCGGAGACGAAATGAAACAATCCTGTAGCATTCACTCCGTTAAACCTCACTAAGAACCTGTTGTCGTTGTATGGGGAATATAAAATTTCAGGAATTATTCCAGTACCCAGCAAACTAGTCGCCTGCCCTGTTACTCCGGTAGCTGGCGACTGACCAGTAATGATTGGTACCGCCTCAAAATTAAAATCCGTAGTAGAAAAAGTCCCCGTATACCCAGAAACAGAAATCGGCCCCTGGATATTTCCGCTCGGAATTTTCGCAGTTATTTTAAAATTTGAATCTATAGTGTAACTGGCCAGAGTTTGATTAAACCTAACTCCAGTTACGTGATTAAAGGCGGCTCCTAATATTTCTATATTCTGACCTATTATTCCGGTATATTGGTTCAATCCGGTTATTTTCGGGTAAGGGTAGAATGCAAAAGCCCCCGACCCGGTAACATTACGTCGAACCACTCTTAGAATGCCGCTCTCTGCGTCATCTGGCACTAAGCAGTCACTTAGCGTTTTAGACCCGGCTTGGTTAAAAGTCTTAAATTCAGAGCCGCCTAAAAACACTCTATCCACCCCATAAAAACTCGCCCCATATATATCAATTAAGGACCCTATATGTTGTGGATTTGGTGACGCGCCAGTTACCAAAGGAATTGGCACAGTCCAATTTATACCAGACACATTTATTCCCGCGCCATTGCCCACTAAAGTAAGAATATCTCCTGGAGAATGAAATCCAGGAGCAAGTATAACTATCTCGACCTTTCCGTCGGAGCCAACCAGCTTCGTAAAAGTAGTCTCATCTGTATCTATAAATCTAGATACGAAGTCTCCAGAACTTAGGAACGGCTCTGTTAAATGATAAAAAAAATCTCCTATCCGTAAAGTATATATCTCATCTAAATTACTCCCAGAAATCTTAATTAACGTATTTGACCCATACTCAGAATAAGTAGAGCCGTTAACGCTTGGTGTATTTTTCGCCGTATTCGACTGACGAATCGTAATCTCACTATTAATGATTTGATCTTCTGAAGTAGAAATATTTTTTTCAGTGATTATCCCTGAAATGTGGAACGTATCTACTAAACTTCCGGTGAAATTTCTAAGACCAATTCTCACCCCGGCTTTCTGCCCAGAAAAAGGCATCTTTCCGGTAATCTTATCCGTATTTAACTTCAAAGTAGAAGTTTTCATTCCGATATTTATTTCTGTCGGAGCGATTTGGCCAACGCCAGAATCAATTTTATAAATCGGTTTTATTTGATTTTGAAAACTATAATCGAAATTAAAAATTATCGCGTCAGAACCAAGGACTTCTGGAGAGAGATTCTCAAAAGAAGTATTATAATGGTTAAAAACGTCTACAGAAGGAGCCGGTTTAAAGACTGGCTTAAAAGCCCCACTCAGTTCGTTAAAAAAAGAAATCTCTGCGTTTACAAGAATTGGCGAATTAGGCCTAGCGCTTATAGAGTAAGATGAGACCTTACCTTTTTCAAAAAATAGACCCCCAACGTTTCCAGAGACATCAGACAAATCGTCTGAGAAGAAGTCTCTGATCAAATCCTCCCCGGTTAAATAATAAGATATTCTTAAAGCACCATTAATTCCACCTCTAGGAGCGTAACTCTCAACAAACTTACCGTGCAATAGATAACTTGCGTCTAAGTCGGCAGAAGATTGTAGGTTTAAACTTTGACAAAAATATTCTTGAGATTTAGTTACGACTGGGATCCCGCTCACCCCAGTAGCTCTCATCTTCGACAGATTTACGTCTATATTTTTGTAACTATAAATCATTTTTTAATAAAATTTTGAGAAAGAGACTTTTGATAAAAGGAAACTGTCAGTAGAAACTGATACATCAGATTGCTTCACCCTAAACCCTGAAAGGCTAATCTCCTTAGCGTTCGTAACATTTTGGTCGCAAGTAAATTTAATTCCATAAATTTTAACTGTTTCATTTTCGCTAGAATTAAAAAGCGCAATGGCGGCCGAGTCTCCAGAGAATGTTAGATTGTGGTAGTTTTCTCTTTCTATAGTAATCTCTTCTGACGCCCCTAAAAGCTTAACTTCTCTAGGCTGCCTTTGTCCGATAGTGTAAATCGGCTGCCATTGACACGAGAACGAGTAATCAAAACTTAAACTCTTATTCGCCGCGAAATTCCCAGTACTTGTAATAAAAACATATAAGCCTAATTGTTCTCCATTGCTTTTATTATATACTATAGAATTATTTTTCTCAATAAAATCCCCAGACACTCCCCCATACCCCAAGTAATCCACAGTCGCGTTAAGAACATTATTGGGGGTGGCTTTTATGGAATATTTATTTAAATAATATTGCCCGGTTATTCCGCCGACGACTACAGTCCTTGGTGTATAAATTTCGTCTTTCGAGAAAAAATCTTTTATTTCCTGGACTATCGCGAAATTGGGCTCATTATCCGTTTCAAGATAGTAGCTTATCTGGAGATTAGAAGTTATATCATTAGTCAAGGTCTGTGTCAATACGCCACGCTTACCAATAACCTTAATTGGGGTTAAGGAGTTAGAATTTGACAAAGACACTTGATTAGCCATGATACCAGTTCCGGCTATTGACACTTCGCATTGATCAAAATAAATCATCCTTTTACCTTATTAACCTTTTACACTTATCTATTTATAAAACCTCTATATTCTATTGACATAGTTGATACTCCTTCTACGTTTGAAGAATAAGCTTCAGATATCTTTGTCATGTTTTTAAACTCATAATTAGATATAACCGCGCTTGATTCGAAGTCTTTTACTTGAATACTTAGGTTTCTAACGTCCCTATTGCATGGGAAGTTGGACATTTTTATCCCCGAATAGTCGTCTACCTCAAACTGAAACTTTACAGAAGTGTCAAATGGGTATTGGCTTCTAATATCAAGAGGTGCTCCAGAGCCTAAAATATAAATAGGAAATCTATTACATGCTATCCCTATATCGAAAGAAGTAACTCTATTCGTATTAAACTCGTCAATATTTATTTCAATAGAGCGCGGGTCCGCTATTTTTAGCGGGAACGAAGAACTACTACCGGTTATTTGACTAGGAATGCCCACCGTATCTAAATTACCAGCATCTACATAGGCATTTATAGTGGCTGAAACCTCTATTGCGGCTCCGACGGAGCACTTTACGGCATAATTTGTCAAATATCCCGATTTAAAACTGTAATTTTTAGAAAAATCAGTCCTTGAGCGCAAAAGGTACCCGTCAAAGCCAAAGTCCCCAGTGTACTGTAAGAATACGTCATCTGTAATTAAAAACTGGCTAATTGTGAACTCTGCAATCTTTGGACCATTAGACACGTAACTCCCGCTTGTGAAACCTATATACCTTAATGGCAAAGTTGGCAAGTTGATAGTAGCTTGAACACTCTGAACCCCGAAGACCTGCCCGGTATTTATAAAGAAGTGTTGCTCCTCCCTTGTTATTTTTCCTAAAGACATTTTATATTTTTACACTTATTTATATTATTAAAGGGAGTTTAAAACGTGTAAAATACAGAAAGGATAAAGGCATGGCAATTAACATTTTAAGAAAGACGCTTGACTGGGTCTCTGGAGCGACCTATCAAAAATACGATATAGTAAAATCCAATAATTTTACCTATTACGCTCTATCGAGTCACTCTGGAAGAACGGACCTTCCTAAAAACGATACAAATTTCTGGGGAGGAAGACTTATAGATCCATTTGGAAGTACCCTAAGTGAAACAAACTCCATCGAGAGACCTTATTTTTTCTTTCTCCCATCTTATGGCATAAGCACTAGCGTAGAGCCAAAGGTTAGATTGACTAAGTTTGGAGACGGATATGAACAGAGAATCCAAGACGGCATAAATAGCTCTTTATTAAAATTAAATATATCGTTCAGTTCAAGGAGCTCAATGGAGACCGCTGCTATTCTCAACTTCCTTAAAGAAAGAGCTGCCGTAGAATCTTTCCTATTCACACCTCCGGAGCCGTACGCATTATTAAGGAACTTCGTTTGCAGAAGCTGGGTTCATACGATAGTTTTTTTTGATAACAATGACATAACTACGACTTTTGAGCAAGTCCCATTCTAAATGCCTATTTACAATGACAACCGGGCAATTACCGTAGAGCAAGCTAAAACTAACTCTAAGATAATAAATGCAGAGCTTCCCAAGACGAACCCCGCTGGAATTATTGACTTTTTTGAAATAGACCTAGAAGATATCTTGTTCGATAATCTTCTTTTAGCAACTAAAATATTCAACACCCCCGCTAGCTCAGCAGATTCAGAAAGAGTTTTCCGATTTCATAACTGTTTAAATTTCACCACGAAAACAATCCTTTTTCAGGGAAAAGCTTATCACGCAGCCCCGATAATTATACAAGATATAGAATATACTACTAAAGGGTCAATGCCTAGGCCAAAACTGTCCATCACAGCAAACGCCAGAGCTTCACAAGCGATGGCTTTATTAAAAGCTAAAATTTTAGAACTAGGAGATCTTACAAAAGGCAAGCTTATTAGAAGAAGAACTTTTACTAAATTCATTGACAAGGAAAATTCCAAAGAGTTATTGAGTCAGATTCTCAATCACGAGGAAAATCCAAAAGCGATATTAAGATTAGATATTTTTTATTTTTTTAGAAAAACAGCCGAAACAGAAACTTATTTAGAGTTTGAACTAGCTTCAACTCTTGATATAGATAACACGGGGCTCCCAAACAGGATCGTTTTACAAGATAAATGTGTCTGGCAGTATAGAGGAGAAGGTTGCTGCTACGACACGAATCTAAAAAAGAACATACATGGCTTTACAAGCTCCGGACCTCCTAGCGCCGCAATACACCCCGACGCCAAACCAGTCGCTGATGCAAACAATATGCGATTCGAAAAGATTCCAGAAGCAACGGAGTCCTACCTCCCCGATAAGATAAAACTTAGCAATAAAGGCTTATGGACCAAAAATTCTAAGTACCTCGTTGGACAATACATTTTTATTGTTAAAGATGATATAAGATATTATTTTGTATGCAAGGCAGAGCATACAAACGTCGCACCTCCCAACTCTTCTTATTGGGGGGCAGACCAGTGCGACAAAAGTATTCGTGGGTGCAAACTAAGATTCAATCAAAAGAAAGGTCTACCTTTTGGGGGCTTTGCTGCGGTAAGGAAGGCGGCATCTGTTTAATATGATTAAAGATAAAATCAAAAAACAAATAAAGGAATATGCCTTAAAAGACTCTTCTAAAGAGTGTTGCGGTTTTGTTTTAAGTAATGATGAAGTTGTTCTATGTGATAATAAATCAAATAGCCCAGAAAGTCAATTTGTTATAAGTCCAGAAGATTTTTTAAAAAACATAAACAACGGAGCCAGGTTCGTCTTTCATTCTCACCCAAACGGATCGGAAGACTTCTCCCCTGCGGATAAATTTTATCAAGAGCAGTATTCATTACCATTAATAGTTTACTCAATAAAAGGAGATGCCTTTAATTTATTAATGGAGAGCTTTGATATGAAAAAGTATAGCTCAAACGATATGAACTGTCTTAAATTTGTAAAAATATATTTCGAAGAAAAACTCAAAATAAAGTTCGACGAATTTATATCAGACAAAACTAAAGCCTTAGTAGAACTTTCTCCAGAAAACATAGAGTTTAATAGTCTCTCTGACGAGCTAATCTGTAGTTGTATGTCGGAGGCTCATTTTAAAGAAGTTGAGTATTCCACGCTCAAAAATGAAGACGTTGTTTTTTTCAAAAGATTAAACATCATCCACGCCATGATTTATTTTGAAAACTTCTTCTTACATAAAAATAAAAATGGATTTGCTTTATTTGATAAATATTTTCTAGATAATCGAGCTCATGCAAAATGTTACAGATATGCTGGATAAACTAACATCAGAATCCAAACGGATTATAAAAGAGCACTCTTTGGAAGTATTTCCAATAGAAAGCTGCGGCATCGTCATAGATACAGACTCTGGACAAAAGGTATTAAAATCTAAAAACATTTTTAATTCAGAGAAAAAGTTCCTAATTGATAATTCAATATTCGACGAAGTCAAAGAGTATGAAAAAATAATTGTAGTATATCATTCACACACGCGAGACGGATGTGAAAATTTCTCTTCAGAAGATTTAGCTGTGTCGGAAAAAATAAAAATCCCTTTCGTGTTATATAATGTTATTCTAGACGACTTTAAGCTTTATAACCCAACAAACAAAAAACTGCCGCTTATTGGCAGGCCATACTTTCCTCCAGTTTTTACATGCACGAGTTTAGTCGAAGAGTATTACGAGGAGACCCTTGGTTTGACCATAGAATATCTCAAAAAATCTGAGCATATGACATTGTATAATAAGTTGCTATGCTCCCCATGCCTTAGTTTATATAGAGCCTTTACAAAAGCTACGGAAAAAGAGTCCGTCCTAGAAGCTCTCTTAAAGGAATTCGTTCAAGTTAAAGCTCCCAAAATGCACGACTCTTTTTTAAGCAAACTAAAAGATTTCCTCCCAGAATCCCGCATTCATTGCGGAGTATTTAACACCGACAACACGTTCCTGACTGTCCGAAGAAAAGTCTCCGTTTGCGAGCCTATAGATAAAGTTTTAGACGAGAATTCTTTAAGCGTAATTTACTTAAGACACAAATCTCTATTATGAAAGAAGGACTAACGACTATAAAATTTCATGGCAAATTTGGCAAATTTATGGGTAGAGAGTTCAACGTTAAAATCTCTAGCATAAAAGAGGCTTTTCGCGCCGTGGATAGCTTATCTGGTAGAAAATTCACAAAGTTCTTTTTAGAAGATAAAGAGAATCTAAATGCCGACTATAGAGTTCTTGTAAACGGGAAAGAACTGGCAAGTAGCCATTCCAAGATAGATTCCCTAGAGAAGGCCTCTGAATCTGAGCTTTTCATGCAAAATGGAAATTTGAAAACGATCGATGTCATTCCTATGGTTAAAGGATCTGGCGACTTTATGTCTATTTTTATTATTATCGTTGGAGTTATATTGATAGCTACAGGGATTGGCGCAATTGGGGGAGCTGGACTTTTAGGAATGACCGGAGCTCAGACTGCGACGACGTTTATCCTGGCGGGCATTGGACTAGTAGCCGCTGGAGTATCTAATCTTCTAGCAGAGCCTCCTAAATTCGACGACTTTAAAGATCCTGGAGCAAAAAAATCTTTCGGTCAATCTTTTCTTTTCGACGGACCAGAAGGTACAGTGGGTGAAGGCGGACCGGTTCCAGTCGGGTATGGGAGATTAATTGTAGGAGGGGTTTCTATCACGGCAACGTACGAAGTTAAATACAAAGACGGAAGAGTAAGTATTCTCTCTTCATAATATGAAAAAGTTAAATAAATTAATTTCAATTGCAGGAGCAAGAGGAAAGGCTCCGTCCCCTCCGACTCCGCACGAACCTTACGATACTCCAGAGGGAGCGTTATACATAGGATATATCCCAGAGGGAAAAGAGTCTTTATTTTCTCAAGAAGAGCTTGATATGTTTGCTAAGCTAGAAGGGTATTACGTGGGTATTCCTTCTACTGATCCATATATACAAACTCCGCGCGTAAGTATAATTCCCGCAGAGTCATCTAACGACCCTTCCGCAAAGGAGGTCTTCAGAGGGGCGCATGAGCTTGTTAGCGCGAATGATACATATGCGTCGCCCTCCAATTTTCGAACCTTCTCCGATGCAGATGCAGCCTATTATAAATTGGCCGGTCAAGATTCTAGATTAGGAGGAGTTAAAAGAGCTGTATCCGTTACCGAAATTAAGACTCTTGACTTAGTAGGGGAGGGGGAAATAGAGGGCTTATCTTCTGGAGAATATACTTTTGTTCCAAAACCCCTAGGCCAAATAGGGTACGCCTCATCATCTTTCAAGACTAATCAAAGTGTTAATTTAAATAACAAAGAGTATACGTATCTACAATCAGTCTATTATAATCAAACTCCAGTTATTGACCAAGAAGGCAAATTCAACTTCCAGCAAGTGGACATCAACTTTACCCCAGGGCTACCCAACCCAGGGATTGGGATTGAAGATATAACTTCTCACCCTTTGCAAGTAGTAAGAAAAATAGGAGAAAGAATAAGAGGGCCAAATACGAGAACAGGGTCCCCAAACGAAGAAAAACAAGCGTATTATTTTTCTAAATTTTACAAAATTTTAAACAGGTCTTGCGACGCAATAAAGCTCCTCATTAGGTTGGATGGAGCGTTTGAGACTATAAATGATGCAAGTAAAAGATTTGAACCGGTTAATCCCGGAGAAGGATCCGGAGATACAATTCCAATACAATTGGGCTTCGAAGTTTCTTTTAGGAGAGTCTTCGCGAACAGAACTCCGGAAAGATTCAGCCTTCCATATAGGTTTACTATAGTGGCAAAGCTAACAAACGGATTCATCTATGAGTATAGATTCCCATTTTATAAAACCGTACAAGACCTAGAAAATTCAGACTTTCAAGGATTTGAAATTAAAGTTACGAGAGTTACTCCTGACGCTACAGTAAGGGCAAAAAACAACAGATCCACAATCGATAGCATAGTTGAGATTTACTCTCAAAAATTTACCTATCCCAACTCGGCGATCGTTTCTTCGAAATTCGTCGCGGACTTCTTTTCAAACATCCCTAAAAGGACTTACGACGTCAGACTATTAAAAGTTAAGATCCCAACCAACTATGACCCTATATTAAAAACGTACGATGGAGACTGGGATGGGACTTTTAAAGATGATAAATATTGGACTGACAATCCAGCTTGGTGCTATTATGATTTATTGACTAGTAGGAGATATGGGTTAGGTAAATACATAAAAGAAGAAGATATCGACAAATGGAGCCTCTACGAGCTTGCTAAATATTGCGACGTAATGGTTTCTGACGGCGAAGGCGGCGCAGAAGCTCGTTACGTAATAAACGCTTACATTACAGAAAGGTCGGAGGCTTTCGACGCTTTGAAAAATTTCAGCTCCGTTTTCCGTGGGTTAACTTACTTCATGGCTGGAAGTATTTTTTCCACGTACGATTCTGTGAAAGACCCAATTTACACTTTCTCTAATTCAAATATTAAGGATGGAGGATTTTCCTATCAAGGGTCATCTAGCCAAAGTCGCGGAAACGTATTTCTTGTAAGATTTAATGATAAAAATAATTTTTACGAACCTGCTATCGAGTATCTAGAAGACTCGCTTTCCATAAAAAGAAACGGGGTAGTTGAAAAACAAATAAGTGCGTTCGGATGCGTGAAGAAATCCTACGCCCTTAGATATGCGGAATGGATGAAGCAGACGGAAAACACTGAAACAGAAACTGTATCCTTCACAGCCGGCCTAGAGGGAATGCTTCTAAAGCCTGGCGACGTAATTAACGTTCAAGATAGAAGTAGATCTTCTAAACGCTTAGGTGGTAAAATTTTTGATTTAAGAAATTCAGGAGCTCAAAACGTTTCTTCAGTAACTTTAGACGCGAGAATCCACTTCTCTGGAGGAGTGAATTATGTTTTATCCTTAATAACTCCAACGTTCAATCTTGATCCCAGTTTTATTACGACAGGGATAACGAGCGGGTTTAGATCTACTGACATACCAGACATAAGAAGACCTCACATTCAAAATAAAATATTTACAAACGATTCTGTTAATTACATTACTGGTGAGGAAGGGGAAGAGAAGACTAAGATATATTTTAATTCATCGTTCGATGAGACCAACTATCTCATTTCAGGCAGAAACGTGTTTTCTATAACATGCGACGACCCAATTGATTCGAACCCTCCAAAACAATTCAGGATAATCAATATAAAAGAAGAGAGCCCCACGGAGTATGGGATTATGGCTTTAGAATATAATGGTAAAAAATACGATCTGATAGATAGCGGAGTACCCTTGTCGGAAGACTCCACGTTAGCTCCATCCGCCCCACTCTCTATAACATTAGAGAACGACTCATTGATGCTAAAAGGCGAAATGCAAATTAATAAAATTTCATACTTTATAGAGCCTCCATCGAACGTTGAAAGACTAGTCGGATACACAGTTTACGCTAAAGACGGAGTGTGGACCGCTTCAGATTTTACAGAAGCTCAGTCTTTAACGGTCTCAAATAAGCCCCCAAATAATAAGTATTTAATAGATAATTTCTTAGTGCAATCCGTGCTTAAGAACCAAGTTACGGAAAAGAGATCTTTTATCCCAGAGTCGAATAGTACTTACTATTTTAGAGCATACTCTACAAATAAAAAAGGACTCGTGTCCGCTAGTCCTGCTAGCGGATCTATAACAACAGCTAATATACAAGATCTTATAACCTACTTTAGCGTTAATAGCCTCATTCCTACAGACCAGCTATTTTACGCTCAAGCCTCTGGAGGTGGGTTGCCATACATTTCTGAAGGTCAAAGGCTCATTGATATGCTATCTGGAAACGTCGGGATTGACTACGCGGCTAAAAAGTTATTAAAAGGTCCAGGATACATAAGTAATTATACTAATGAAGCGCTTATTTTGGCTAAAGAGCCATCTCTAACCTGGCAATTTGGAATACCTCTCCCAGAAGGCAACGAGGAAAGCGTTTCGATAGAAGATCAAGGAGTCTCATTCAGACTGACAGCTAGAGAGCCAAGTCCAACGAACCTGCCTTCAAAATATATTTATTTTGAAATCACAGGACACGGTGCGGGGGCGCAGGCTCTCGGTGGAGATAAGGCCGCGAATGAAATAACCATCCCATTTGCATTAAATACAGGAGGTAGAGTTAGAGACTCTAGCTTTAACAGGGAGAGTGGACAATACCCCGTAGTGTCCAATTCCAGTTACAAATTCCCCACAGCTACACAATTAGCAGGCAATAATAAGACGTTTTATGCTCAATTTTCGGGAGATTATTTTTCTGGTAATAGCGGCCCATTTAGAAATTACGACGTTGTCGTTGAGGCTGTTAGTAGAAACAATTGCAGTTCAGTAGGATACTTCATCACTGGTAAGGAAAAGATTGTTGGCAACAATTGGTCTTCAAACTCTAAAGATCTGCCTAACATAAATAAGGGTTATGACATTATAGAGGTAAGAAATCCAAAACCTGCTCAAACTATATGCACTCCATCTTTTAGATTAAGTCAAGGCAAGGCGTCCATCCCGGATGGGGACAACGCAGACCCTAAAAAGAAAAATTCATTTTTCAGTGTGTATAACCCAAAAGAATCTCAAAAACCAGAGTATAAATTATCCGATGAGCTTGCAGATAATTACGCTACACTACCTATTCTAGGTGCAGACAATTCGGAAGCAACCTTTTGCGTCACGGATCAATACTTTAATCAGGATGGAACTTTATCCTTTGTTGTCAAGCGAGATTCTAGAGGCTTTATTCAACCTCTCCAAATGATAGACTATAGAGACGCGAGCGTTTTAGTAATCTACGTTTCTGATAGATGGTTTAATAGTAAAAATCTAAAAAATCGCTCGTGGGGGAGTTCTGCTGACGAGGAAGGAATATTTACATCTGATCTTTATGAAGAAAAAATCCCGATTACAAAATTTATAAAAGCAAACTCAACAACGAGTAATCTAGATGCTACAAACTCAGTAGCATACCAAGCTAGAATCTCGGCGAAAGTTATAGACCTTCGGGACACCGTATTTACTCAAGGTGGCAGATTTGATCTAAAGGTTGATATTTTAAAGAAAAAATACGTCAGCTTCGCATTTTTAGACGCGATTGAAGTGGGCGCTTATAAAATACAAGAAGCGGCTGATCCAGCTAGAGCTATAATAAATGATTCTAAAAGTTACAATATATCACCCGCAGTACTAACTTTAGTAAGAGGTGAGGCGGACCCTAAATCTGCGTTTAGAGCTTATTTTAAATTTTCTATACTTCTTAACGCTAGTAATCCACCCAGCGTAGGTGGAGACGAAACCCCCTTCTATAGCCAGTGGTATGGAAATGGTCTTACGATGTTGAGTAACGTAACAGTATCGTGGGCCCCAACATCTATCGAGGCCGAGATTTTCGCTTTCGGCTCAAGCGCTAGCGTGATCTTAATTGCCTCTAGCAACGCTTTAGATTATACGCTTTCTTTTTTACTAGACGAACCACTTCCAACGGAAAGCAGAATACACATAACGCAGGGCAACTGCATTGCTGGAACTGCAACAGAAGATACAATCTCCGTTGTAATTACGCTAGATAAACTCATCTTTGCGTACCCAAAAAGTTATGTCAGCTACTCATATAACTGGTGGTTCTTCAATAACAGTAACCCCATCCCTGCGGCTAAAGCAGCCATGATCCAGAAAGGCTACAGTAATGGTGAAGGAGGAATAGAATATAAACTCGTATACGGCATAGGAATGATCTGTAACGGGCAAAGAGACGGAGCAGTTCTTTACTCTAATATAGAGTAGCTAAAATAAGCCATCTTTCTTTAGGGAAAAATCTTATATAATCTAACTGATGAAAAAATTCATAGCGGTGCTAATTAAGGGCGAAAAGACTCCAAAATTCCTCCTAATTAAAGATGGTCTCTCCGAAGAGGACCTTGACGGAATGCTAAGTAAATTTAAGATTGAAAAAGAATCAATTCAGGCTACATGCGACATGGGCAGTAATATTCTAGATCCATTATTCTTATCTAGTTTAGAAAATGAAGATGGTAATTTAAAGTTAGTTGAAAATTACTCCGAGAAAGTCTTAGATGTTAGAGTAAGGAGAAATCGTGATACGTTACTCGAAGCCACAGACAAGCAGTTTATGGAGGCATTAAGCAGAGGGGATCAGACAAAAACTAAAATGATCGCCGACAATAAACAGTACTTAAGAGATATCACTAAAAACCAATTACAAGACCCTAGCGGCCGCTTTTATAATTTCTTTTTCAACATAACTAATCTAAATATAATCGACGGCGGACAAGGGTACGATTCTCCTCCCAAGATTACAATATCTCCTCCAACCTGCAACGAAATGGACTCCATTACTAAGATGAGTCTTGGGTCGGTCGGTAAGCAGGCAGAGGCAACTTGCTCCATTAAAAACGGAGTCGTATATGAAATAAATATGAAAGATTGGGGGTGCGGATATGTAGATTTACCCACAATAAACGTCAGCTCACCGACGTCTAAAAATAGCAGAGTCGCCAAGCTGACTCCATTCATTATTAATATTTTAATACCAGAAAGAAAATGATCTTTAAAAAAAAGAGTTATGGAGGATTAATCTCCGCAGAAAAGGGCAGCAACGTAGTATACTCCGTAGGAGATGCGGGAGCATGGTCAACAGTTAAAAACGGATCTCTTCTACAGGTAGAAGACCATCAGGAATTCTACCCAATCGTCGAGACTCAATCTGAGTCGTTAGAATTTAAGTTCGAAAAAACTGAAAATAACAAGATTTTAATCAAAAATAATATTTCCAGCCTCAATGAAAATGATTCTTTATTTATAGATATAAAAGAATATCAATTCTTTACGTTGACTGGTGTTGTTTCTGGAGGATCAGGTTATCAAGAAAATGATACTTTAGAAATCCAAGACGGACACCCATTCATTGACATTAACACGAACACCTCTTGCCGGGCTAGCTTTAAAGTCGTAGCTATTGATGAAAATGGAGCAGTCGTCAAATTAAGACCAATTGAAAAGGGGAAATACATAAATAACATTTTTGGAGCCAGCTTAAAACTAGTCGGCGGATCTGGAAATGGTGCGGAAATATCTGCTGAATTTGAATTATCTGGTAAAAGCACTTTTTTTGAAAAGAACATTGTCAAGATAGAAAGAAGTCCGTCTTTCACCTTCCTATCTTTCAGCACCCCGCTACCTAACTACGTAACTAGTGGATCTTTCAAATTTGATAAATGGAAAATGATTTTAGCCTCCCCTTATCTTGGTAGAAGCTCAAAAGCTATGCCATACTCAATTGTGAGAGATTTTACCCCAAATTACAGCTACCCATTAATGACTATTGGAAGCACCTCTCCAGAAGTAATTTACAACGATTCAATGATTAAGCTTGATAAAAAAATTCAAGAGCTTGAACAGAAAATTATTCAATTAGAGAATTAACGTTTTTACTTCTCAAGGAGACCGCCTTTACGCTGCTCTTTAACTAGAGTTTGCGTAATCATCCCTTGTAACATACTAGCTAATTCTTGACGTTTCTTATTCTCTTCCTGCTTCTCCTCTTCAGAAGTCTTTTTGTCGCCTCCTTGAGCCTTCTCATCGCCAGAAGACGTGTTACTACCCTTAACTTCTCCACTCTCTGAGACATTAATATTAATCTCTATATTATTAGATATAGCCCCGCCGCCAGCCCCGCCGCCAGTTTTATCTAGTTGAGATTGAATTTTAGCTGATAAATTATTTATAGATTCTATTAGATCTTCATTTCCGCCCGTAGAAGAAGATCCACCAGAGCCTAAAGGAGCTACGTCTCCGACGCTTCCACCTCTCGCAAATCCCGTGAGAGAACCAGAGTTGACCCGGCTCATAAAGTCTACGCCGTATTTTTGGACAGCCGGTTTAGATATCACGTATTCTCCACCCATCAACAGAGCGGGAACATCATCCTTAGTTCCTGAACCATCAGAAATAAATCCGCCAGAAGCTTTCTTATTACGACCAAACATCTTATTAAATAAACCGACGTCTTTTTTCATTGCGTTAAGCTTAACTTCAGTCGCTACAATTCTGTTAGCTAGATTCTCCGGAACACTCATCGATTTATCAAATTGCACTCCAGACGCCTCAAGAGTTTTCATCATGTTCATTTGGGAATTGTATGCCTTGAATTGGTTTGGATTTAGTTTAGCCTCCTCTCCTACATTGTAGCTTCCGGGAGTGCTTTTCCCAAAAAAGCTGAACTCTCCTGGAGTAACGCTCGTAACGCCCTGATTATACAGCTCTCCTCCGCGAACTCCAGACGCAGAAAGAGGAGCAGTCGATCCTCGGACTGCCTCGCCAGCGGTCTCTGCATTAAAAGTGGCTAGATCTTTCGACGCGCCCGCCGTTTGTTTACTGGCCGCGTAAGAGTTTATTTTAGCTGATATCGCCGCCATTCCAATTTGTACAGCCGCATTAATTAAAGCTGCCGTAGCCGCGTCATCTTTTTGTTTTTGGAAACTTTCTAAAGCCCGCCTTTTATCCGAAGAGTAATCATCAAAAGCTATCTTTCTTTCCATATCGAGCGCAGCCATATCTTCTCTAATTCTATTCTGGGGATTATTTTCGTCACCTAGGGCCATATTACTTAGCCGGGGATCAATGTTGTATTGACCCATAGTAAATGATCCGCCGTTAAGATCTACTCCACCTAATAGTGGGGTAGGCGCGCCGCGAAGCGTTTCAGAGTCACCCTTAGCATAATTACCAGAGAAGGTCCCGAGTGTGTATTGATTTGATAGCGCTTGCCCACCGCTTGCAAATTTTTGTGCATTTATTTTCTCAAGGAAATCGACGCCGTATTTATTTACCGAGCCCTTTTTAATTACGTACTCGCCGCCAGTTAATATTGCAGGGATATCATCTCTTACTCCAGAGCCGCCGGTAATGTGTCCGCCGGTAGCGGCGCGAACAACTCCGCCCTGACTGCCTCCAAAGTAAGACTGAGCAGACTGAAAAGCCGTTCCCCCAAGCTGCGAAAGGCTATTAGTTATTAGATTGGCTGTGAAACGCGCGCTCATAGCAGCCATTTCCTTAGCTATGCTACGTACAAAACCTTTAAAAGCGTCGCCAGCAGAAGCTGTACCATCAACGAAACTCACGAAGGCGTCCTCGAAACCTTTTTGCATTGACCCAGCTAAATTCTTCACGTCGCGCTGTAAATTTGCTATTGGATCACTAGCATTAGCTAAATCTACGAAGAATGAGTTTGTAATTGCGCCTAACGTTCTGGACTCTTCAAGGGTTTCAAGCCTCTGGATCATGAGGGCATTGATCTTCTCCTCATTCGCAACTTGCATCTCACCATCTGCAACATTTTGCTGTGTTAATTTATTTATTTTATCTTGAAGATCGGCTCGCTCTGTATTTGTCTTTTTATTGTTACCTACCAAAGCCTTCTTTCTAGCATCTAGATCATCAATCTGTAGCTGACGATCCGTTCCTTTTAACGCAACCTCTGCCCTAGATTGCATGACTTGAAGATTTGCGTCTTCCTTAATTTTAGCCGCTGCACTTCCGCCCTCCCCCATAGTAGAACGTATATCTCTTGATAGATAATTTTCGCTATTTATTTTAGCTTGAGATAAATATATTTCAGAAGCGTCTTGGCGTTTAGTTTTTGCTAAATTTCTTTCGAGCGCTTTTTGAGATTCTTCCAAGTCAAATTCTCTAGTCTCTGTAAGAGAGGTTTGGTCCCGAAAGGCTGTGTCATTTATTTTCTTTATATCTACTGTTCTCTTTTCCCCGTCTTGAACTTTTTGGGCTTTTAGATCTGTTATTTGTTTATCAAGTCTAGCTTTTTCAACTTCATCATTATACATGGTACTGGCCTCGTAAGCTTTATTCTCAAGTAAATCTATCTGTCTATCACGATCTGCATTCTTTGCGCTCAAAGTTTCGTCGTAATCTCGAATTGCCAGACGTTGATCTTCTGAAATTTTAGCGGCCGCATTTTCGCCTTGAGCCATATCAGGGCCCATGAATCTAGATAGATACTTCTCACTCTGAATCTTTCTTCCAGATGAGTCTAGTGCAAGCTTATTCTCAACTTTCATCTTGTTAATCTCTAACTTATTTGCTTGTTCTCGAAATTCTCTGGTGTTTTTATCGAAAGCTTCTTTATTAGCTTTTATATTTGCTTCTAAATCTACTTTACTAGTCGTTAGACTTTGCGTGGCTTCCAAATCCGCTTTGTATGCCTGAGCCGACTTTAACATTGCTTCTAAATGTTTTTTTTGAGTAGCGTCCGCTATTGGAAGTTGCTCTTCTATTTTGGTGATAGCCTTCTCGGCATCATTTTTGTTATAAAGCGGCTGAAAATCCAACGGAGGAGGGGAGAAGGTGGCAGCATCGTTCTCCCGGTTTAAAGATGCATCGAATTTATTGGAACTTTCTTTAAAAATCTCCTGATTCGCACCCGCTTTTCTTTGGGAAGCATCTATTTTTATTTGCGCGTCTTCTACTTGGCGGCGCGAACTTTCAAAATAAGCGTCTTCACGCGCGGCGGCGGGAGAAAGAGTCACTCCCATCGCTGACATTCTCTCAGACGAAAAGTCACGCTGTAGGCGTTTGCCCTCAAGAGCGTATCCGGCGCGCTCATCTTGTGTTTTTATACTCTCTTTAATTGCAAAATCTAAATTCTGATAAGAGAGAGTTATTTCTGATAATATACCAGCATATTTTGATTGATCCTTTATAAGTTTTTTAGTGCTTTCAAACTCTAGCCTTTTTATGTTTATATTATTTTTTGTTTTTTCCTGCGCGTCGGCTGCGGTGGCGTTTTGCTTTCTCAGCGTCAAGGACGTAGCTTCCAATGCCTCCTTTTGTTCTTTTTGTGCTTTGGTAAGACCCTGTCCAGTCTTCGGGACAAGTCCAGCTTGTATTAAAAGTTCGTCTATTCCTGACAACACTTCTGCCGCGTTTTTACTACCCTTAATAATATCGTTTAAAGCTGTTGCGTACTCTTCTGTACCTGCTACCCCTACAAAACTCTCTTTAGCTCTTTTAATTTCTTGATTTAGACTGTTTTGCGCTTCTTGAAGATTTTTAAATTCCTCGCCAATTTCTGCGCGCTTCGCATCTTCTTCAATTTTCTTAATAGCGTTTGCTGTTTCTTGAAAAGCCTTACTGAAGGCGTCTATATTTCCCAACGCATTTCTTGAAGATAATTCAAGTTCACGGCCTATAAGGTTTGCGGAATCTGTAAAGTCTAGAGCTGTGGATTTTTTTTGCGCTCCTATGCTCTCTTGCAACATTTTCTCTTTATTTTCTCTAAGATAACCTTCTAAGTTACTTTTTGTGGCTGTTATTTTTTTCTCTTGATCTTTAACAGATACTTGTTTGGCTTCAAAGGTTCGCATACCTTTTATAAGATCTAGCAATTTATCATTTTTCAAAAAGGAGTCGCCGTCCCCAAAGCCTTGGGAGCCCATAAATTCTTTCCCAAAAATTTTCTGAAGAGACGCGTTCGTTCCAAATTGGGCCGACAACTTTTCCTTGGCACTACTTTTGGGATTGCCAAAGGCCTTTTTCAGACCTTCTAATTGTTTTTTAAGATCCTGAACATCTTCTTCGCTAGCAGTCGACAAAAGACTAGCCATCGCAATAGCTGTGCCTTCAGTATTGCTGCGCATGAAGCCGCTGGACTTATTAGCATCTTTATAATTTTGCAATGCAGTAGTATAGGCCTGCGCCCTGAGCATCTCATTTTGAAAGACCTTCGAGTTCAAATCACCTTTACTTTGCGTAGCTTTAGTAATAATGCCTGCTGTTACACTATCGGGACTCTTTTTTTGTTTTTGTATTAGATCATTTAGATTTTTCTCATTCTCTAATTCAACTTCTTGTACTTTTTTCCTTTTGACTATTTTTTCCTCTTCTGTACCAGCGTCACTTAGTTCTTTTAAAGCGTTTTTAAGATTATTCATTCCTTCAGCAGCTTTTCCGAAAGCATCGCTTAACTCTTTGCTTCTTTCAGCCGCCTTTGTGACACTATCCGAATAAGCTTTATATACTGCAACGGCAGCTCCTACGGTTGCCCCGACAGCAAGCCCAGGAGCCCCGAAAGCTGCACCCATAGCACTGTAGCTTGCAACAGTAGAAGCCGCCTCCGTAATTCGACCAACCTTTTCCGTCATCCCACCTTTTCCAGCGGTCAATTGAGTAATTTGACTTCCAAGCATCATCGCGCCCCCAGATAAAGTTGCCAATTTTAACTGTCTATTAGTAGCGTCTTGGCCTTGTAACGCCTGACCTTCTTTATCTACCCCCTTAATATTATTTACTATACCTATAAAGCTCCTATTGTATGCCTTCTTTTGGACAGCCTCCTGGATGGCTTCGGGGGCGAGTTCCTCTGCTGTTTTATTAGTTTTGTATCTACCTCTCCCAGTCAAAAAATCGAATTTACCTCTGACGGAGCCCTCATACTTAGCAGTGTCTGCATTCTTGGCGGTTTCGGCAAGGGCGGCAGCCTTTTGACTAGCAAGGGCGGCGGCGGATTCCCTTTGGGCTTTAGCATAATCAATCCCCGCACGGTGAACTTGATTAAGACTTTCTCTAGACAAATCAAAGCCCATTATTGATTTTTTTATACCAGCAGCAAGTAGATTATTATTTAACTTAACATCTTGTATACTCTTTATATATTCATTTATAGCCGCGTCGACGTCAGCTCTCTTAATTATTGTGCCCCCTGTCTCACGCAGGGCTATACCTGCGGTAGGGCTTCCGAACTGCCGGGGGCTTGCGAAGTTTGGTATCAATCCAGCGGCCTTCTGGCCCTTCATTGAGTCCGACAAGGCATTGGACAGTCCGCCGTGATCAGCCATCGCCGCGCTAAAAGTAGGCTGACTGCTATTCCTAACGTGAGGAAACGGACTTTTATGGAAAGTCGCTTTGTTGCCGCTTAGATTTTCTTCTAGCCCCATTACTGAGTCAGCGTAGTTTGCAAAATTAGGAACGAAACCCTTGCTTAATGCACGAGTTCTAAGATCTGAAAAATGCAGATTCGAAAAATTCTTTGAAAACAAATCCTTCGGCTTTTTGTCAACTCTAGTTTTTAAGTCTTCGATACTACTGAATCTGTATCCCATCGGCTCGTCATATGCATTCATAATTCCTGTGGTATGATACTTGGATGGAACATCGCGATACCTTATCTGAGGATAGATTCTAAAAAGTTTAGCAACGTTTGATAGGTATGAATCTAATTTTGGTATTTCATCCTCTTGAGGTATAAGACTCGAGCTAACGACATCACTCTTAGTTCTCTTTGCAAGCTTCATCAGCTTTTGAAACATAGCAAATCCTTCGCCACGCTTTTCTGAACGGATAAAGCCAACATCGATCTCACCAGGCGTTTTAGAATAAAATTTTAAACGGCTCCCCGAGTCAGTCCTGTAATGTTTCGTAGTTCCGCTGCTCCTATCATATCTGATATCTAGAGGGCCCTTAGGCATCCTATCTTCTCTGATACTTAAATAGCTCATCCCCCCCTCAAAATCTTTAGTATCTTGACTGCCTACAAAATTAGGAACAAATCCGCCGCTGAAATTCAGATAAGGTAGAACCGGAGCGCCTTTGTACGTGTCTAGCCCCTCATAACTTTTTACTAAATCTTTACCTTTTACGCTGTTTTTATAGTTACCAGCATTTCCCGCTGTGACATCTGAAAGAATTACTCCAAATTTCATGTTCATCTTATCTGCTAGTAGAGGAGCAATCTCTGGATCAATAGAGGTAAGAACTTTATCATCTAGCTTGATTCTCTCAAAAAGAGCTTTCATCGTTTTCTCTTTTTTGGCTAACCTACTCAACTTCGCCTGTTCATTATTACTCCTTTTAGCGTCTATGAGCCAAGGGAAACCTTTATATCTCGCAAAGAAGTCGGCCTCAATATTCTTATTGTTTCCTTTAGAGAGGTGCTTTACATTACTAAAACCCTTGAAAGTAGGAAGCTTTTGCAATAATTCAGACTCGTACATTTCACCTAAAACTGCGGCCCGTTGTTGCTCGGTGTATCCTCCTTCTTTCTTTGGAAGGGTTCCCGTCTGCGCTAAACTCCAAACTTTGTCTAATGCAAAATTAGGAACGAAGCCCTTGTTTAATGCACGAGTTTTAAGCTCTTGTATACTTATACTATCTCCTTTCAAACTTTCTAAAAAAGCAGCCTTCGGCTTTTTATTAACTCTCTCTTTTAAGGTTTCAATACTCTTAAATCTGTATCCCATCCCCTCGCCAGGCCCACGCATAAGCCCCGTGGTACTATACTCGTTTCTATCACGATACCTTAACTGAGGAAAGATTTTAAAAAGTTTATCAGAGTTTGATTGTTTTTCATATAACTCTGAGAGTCTTTCTCTTTGGGGAGTTAGGCCTTCCGTAATGACCTCACGCTTAGTTCTCTTTGCAAGCTTCATCAGCCTTAGAAACATCTCATTTCCATCACCTTTGTTCTTCCCCTTGATATGCTCAAGAACAATCGCCTTATAAAGCTTCCCTTCACTAGATTCAAATTCCGCTTTAGAAAACTGTAAATAGCTTTGATATTTTGCATCCTCTCCCTCTTTCTCAACAACCTTATCGCCAATCGTGTACATTCTAAACCGTTTTTCATCTGGATCTGGATTACTATGATATTTGATATTGCTAAAATTAGGAACGAACCCACCAGAAAAGCCCATCATCATTTGCTCACTCGGATATTTTTTACGAAACTTAGCCGCTAGAGACATGAAGTAATCATTGAAGCCGGGATCAGACTCCTTAACTCCATCCTTCTTCATTTGCTCCTGTATCCACTTAGCCTGAAATGTATTGCGACCCTTAATAGGGTTGAAGTTCGGGACGAACCCACCCGCCGCCATCGTTGTCCCCTTCCCATAACCATTTGGAGGAGTAACAAAAGTCGCTAGATTTCCAGAACTGTTAGTAACGGTTCTTACATCTTCATTATCGTTAACAAAACTTTCGAAAGACTTTCCACGACCATCATGAATCTTAGTTTTATAAGCTTTTCCTGCTGTATAACCATGTTCACTAGCTCCAGCATCTTCAATTTCTTGGCCATAATTAAAGTTTGGAATAAAACCTTTAGCCTTAGTCGGGGGCCTAGTGTACATAACGCCCCTATCAGTAGTAAGGACTCCGGCCGCTCCTAAAGGCCCAGCCATTTGCATGGCGCTTGCCAAGATTTTCTGTCTCAAAGAGGCCTCTTCTCTTAACTTAGCTAAAATTTGGTTTTGAGCCGCGCTAACGCTCATAGTCCCGGCTCTAACACTATCTAGTAAAGCGGGTTGTCTTTGTATTTCCCTTCCTATGGCCTGTTCTAGACTCTGTCTTTGTAACTCCCCTTGATTCATCGACTTCCCAATTGACGCAAGACTACTCGCGGCTTGAGTCACGTCGCTCACGAACTTCATCAGGATTTTTCCACCAATAACACCGACAGCCACTAATCCAGGTCCAGTTAAAAATCCTCCAAGGCCCTTTATTAATCCTACTCCGATCTTGTTACCGATCTCTTCGCTATTTTTTGGATCAGGAGTCATCATCTCCAAGAGACCCGTCGCTCCTCCTACTAAAGCTTTCATATTGGACATTAAGCCTTCTTTCCCGAAAGCCGCCCCGAACTGTTTACCAGCAGATCCTAATCTAGAAAGATAAGCATCTAAAGACGTATTTAATTCTTTAATCCTTGCTGAAGTTGATCCAGAAGAGTCTGCTGCTACAATTTGAGTTTTAGCGAATCTACTATTCTCGCTACTTAGATCCGACATTAAAGCTTTTAAAGTACCAATTTGATACACGCCAGCGACTTGCTCACTAATGAAAGCTCTAGAAGCTGGAGCTAAAGAGCTATAAGATGCAGATAAATTCTTTAATATCTCAATGGTGGGGAGTATTTCTCCTTCGGTATTTTTTACGGCAATTCCTAAGTTAGCTAAATCATCTAAGACTTCTGTTCTTCCCAACCTAGTGAAAATACTTTTAAAGGCGTTACCAATTACTGCGCCGCCGCGAGCCGTACGCTCTTGCACTACTGTAACTACACCAATTAGTTCATTGAAAGAGACATTGGCGTCCACAGCTGAAGAGGCGCTACGTTTCAAAGCGTCTGAAAGATGCGCTGAACTTACAGCGAATTTTGCGTCTACCGCAGCGAGTCTCTCTACAACTGTAGCAGAATTCAGCCCTTGCTCACTAAAAGTTCCCAACACCGCAGTTAAAGTCTCCACCGCCGAGGACGCGCTTATTCCAGAAAGCTTTGCTAAATTCATCGCGTCTGCCGTACGCTGTAGCACTTTCTCAGCACCTAGACCTTGCCTAGCCAACTCTTTCGCGGCTTCACCAACCATCTCATAACTCTGAGATGAAGCTTTAGCTACGTTAAAAAGTTCCGCGCCGAATTCTGCGATCTGTTTTTGATTAAGATTAAGAAGAGTATTTACGTCTACTAAAGTTTTTTCTACCTCAATAGTTGATTTTACTAATCCATTAAAAGCTTCTCCTAATTTATATATTAATCCGGCTGAAGCGCCGAACGCCAATACGCGGGCGTTTGCCGCATTAATAGACTTCTCAAATTCGGAAGCCTTAGCGGTTGCGGCTGAAAGTCCGTCCCCTAATGGACGCAAATTCACCCTTGTCTCTACATCAATGATAATATCAGCCATACCTTATTCCATTTAAGAATATTACACTTTTATTCCATGCAATTTCATAATATCCTGCATATTCAGATTTCCGCCTTTCTTTCTCGCCTCTGAAGATAAACTGATTAAGTTTTCATCATCTTTTGCTAGTTTTTTCAAGTCTTCCTTGCTTGCTCCAACGTAAGACCTTCCTCCGCCAACAGATTCCTTTCCTCCCGATGATTGGGAGGAGCTTTCTGAACTCTGAGTCTGTTCCACTTCATTACTAGATTTAGCATTTTCCATCCACTCTATAACCGAATCTGGATCTTGATAAACATAAGCTGATGGAGGATATTTAGAATTAGAAGCAAGATTCTTAAACATCCTAGCATTTGAAAATAGCTCGATTTGATAGAACGTTAATTCCACCACGGGCTTACCATAAAACTCATAAATACTCTCGGGGCTAAGATAAAAAAGATTTAAAAAAGTAGAACTATAAGACACCCGGCTTAGATTCTTTTCTGAAAAAATGCTACTAACTTCATTATAAATTCCAATCAATTCACTAAGAGTTTCATTGTCTAAGTCGTCAAAATCCTCCTCGCTGAAAACTCTCTCATTAAGTAATCGATCTTTTCTAAGACTTTCAAATATGAAAAACTCATTAGACCTTTTACTAGAATAAGATTCGGCAGTGAACCCCATTAAGGACGTCTTTTCTAATTCTAGTTTTTTCAGTTCTTCAGTTTGATTTTTAATCTTAACGTCTATGGATTTTTTTTGAGCGTCGATCACTAATTTATTTTTAGTGTCTCTTAAATTAGATAAGGAGGATTTATATTCCCTAATCCTATTATCATTGTCAGGATTCCAGTCTCCCTGTTCAATTGCAAATTGTAATTGCTGTTGATTAGTATTAAGCCCCATCTTAATAGCGTGCTTATAGAAGTCCTCTCTTTTATCGTCAACCTTAGCGTTATCATAAGCGTTGTAGTGCTTTATGTAAACTTCTCCAAATGACTTATGTTTAAATTTGTTGTATCCATTTAGAATATCCTTAAAGATTTCTTTTAATTGCTCAAATGATAATTTTTCCATAAATTTATAAATAAAAAAACCCGCCCCTTTTAAGAGGCGGGCTTTGAGTAATAACCCATCATCTATTAAACCTCATCTTTAGTCAAGGCCTCTATAAGGTCTTCGTATTCTCCATCATTTTCCTCCGAAGTCTTCTTCAAATTAGTAACCGCCTTGTCGAAGTCGTCTTTTTCTGTAGCGCCAGTAGAGTTCCAGAAACTAATATAGTATAAGAACTTTTTCAAAGCAAGCTTTTTAATATCATCACCAGATTCGGCGATTTCCTCATAATGATCAAGCTTTGCTTCAATGTTGTCCCCCTTGAAAAATGGCTTTTCTTTTCCAGCGTCGTCAACTTCATAACATAAATTGACAGTCCACCACGACAGTAACTTATTCTTCGCGCGCGAGTCGGCGGTTCTATCATATAGACTTTCCCGATCAAGCTCCATTTTTTGAATCTCTCTCTGCAAGGAGGTAAACTCAATCTTAATACTTTCAAACTTCTTAACCTCATCCTCGGTTTTGTCTGCCTTATTGGAGAGAAACTGATAGTCTGTAGTTAGTTCGAGAAGGCGCTTATACTTATCTTTCAACTCTCCCATTTCCGGCTCACTGAAAACTCCTCCGTCGTTATTAAATCTTTTAGCTAGCATCGAGCGGGTCAACATTCCTGCTTTTACAGCATCACCAAGCTTCACGCCATAATAAAGCTCTGCGTCATCGAACATGCTGCGAGTCGGCTTCTTAACAAAGAAAGTACTCGGCACCTTTTTAATAATCTCAATCTCTTTCTTTATCTCTACGCCAGCTTCATCTTTTACGATTTCTTCGCGCTTTTCCTTTACAATTTTGTTAATTTTAAATTCCAATATTTTTTTCATAATTTTAATTGCTCTATAATAGCTTCTAACTCTCTTATAGTTTCATTTCCATTGTCGAGAATTCTTTTCCTCATTCTTGCGTAGACCTTGTCAGAGATGTTGTATTGATCATCTTGTAGGTCTTCCATTACGAATAGAAGATTCTTGTATAAGCTGGTAACTTTCCTACGAACGTGAAAAGTTATATACTCCTTTTTATCGAAACCTTTTTCCATTAAATTACCCTTTACCTACATATATTATACACCAAAAGATGATAATAACAAAACAAAAAAAATAACCCCCTGTTTCCAGAGGGTTACTTTTAGTATTTATGTGTCTATTACTGAACTGTCGATCCGGCGATCTTAATGTCGTTATTAACGACAGAGGCGAGGTCGCTCGTTACGCCACTCATGAATAGACCAACGGTAGTCTGGTTTGGTCCACCAATTTGAGACGTAAAATCAATAGTAACCATCTTGTTCGCTCCGATTGAAGATTTATATGCTTGACTGGTAACTTTGCAATTTCTCAACATATATCTAACCGCAGGACCACTGCTAGCAGCGCCACCTTCTCCCGGTTTATTAATATTCATGCTGAGATCGTATGCTTCGTCAAAGTTTACTAGATCAGTTAATGAGCCAGTGGTCAAATCCGTAACGAGAGCTTCAATAGTTGAAGTAACCTGCACAGGGAAGTCGATCTCTCTAGAGAACGCGTATCTTGATCCGAGTTTCGAGATGGGAGATCTCTTCAGAGAGAGCCCAATGTTGAAACTCTGAATCTTTCTGTCGGCATTGTCATCCAGGTTCTGACCTGGAGTTGTGTAGGCTCCAGTAGCAGCAGTAAGATAACCTTCGCTAGACGCGTCACGGCGTTTAATGCTAAAGGTTATATCGCCTGGCCGCAACACGCTAATGTCAAGATCTCCAGGTCCAGCGTTACCAGTGGCTATGGGTAAAATATATTTATTAGAGGACCTAGTGCCATTCTCTGGGTTCACGGAAGGCAAGGTGAAGAAAGTCCCCGTGGCAAGACCCGTTTCGAAAGCCATGTTCAAGCCCTCAACAGAAATCTTAACGGACGGGAAGCTACCTACGCTAGCCTCGACGCCGTAATTAGTTAAAAATCCATTACCAATACTAATTACGTCGGAAGCGGTATTGCCCTCGCCAATCGCATCTACGCCTTCTCCAACAGTCTTAATAAAGTAGTTTCGCTCATCAGAAGTTTTATTGAGCAAGTTCTTAATAGCTGACACGTTTCCGCTTGTATCAACAGTCAAACCCAAAAGCTTTTCGTTCGAAAACGAATTTAGGAGATAACTAAAATCAAGAGAAACCGTAGGCGGAGTTAGAACAACTCTGTCAATCGCAGCTAGTTCACCAAACTGGTTGACATCAGTTCTGTCTACGGAAAAGCTGTAACTAATGTCCTGAACTCTGTGTAATTGCTGCACCAGTCCAGAAGCCATCCCAGAGCCAAGGTCCCCAGCCAATGTCGCACCAACGCGGTTGGAAGCGCCGGACTTAAAGTGAAATCCCGTCGCAGGCGAAGGGCCACAATATAATACTTCAGATTGGTAAATTATTCTATTTCTTGGCATAAATTATTCCTATTAGTTAGATTTAAACGTGATGTTAGTTTACTCCGTCTTGTTTACACTCAAAAAACACTCTTTTGTAGTTTTTTTATGATGGGACTCTCATTTTAATAATTTCGAAATCAATCGCGGCAGAGTAAACATTTGATGTTAAATTATTGTAAGTTTGAGTTTGACTTGAGAATTTAGATATTCTCGCCTCTTTAATAGCCGCTCCTTCCCCACCGCCAACCCGCTTACCGGCTACTAAACCTGTATAATTAAAGGCGATTCCGCTCTTTAAACTGCCTATATAATTTAAAGGATATTCATTTTCCTTGAAAAGATAAAAATTATTTCTAGATTTATCTCTAAACAAAGAGCACACAGCATCTAAATTGAATTGGGTATCCGCAAGAACTATCGCTCTTATTTCCGTAGTGGTGAAATCTTGACCACCAAAAGCTATGGGCTCATTATAGCTGCCATTTTGTTTTATATAGATAATTGGATATGGCTCTATATTTTCAGCGACGCCGGTAGTGGCATCTTGCGGAAATTTTGGACGCAGGCTATATCGAGTCTCAAACAAGAGTTTCTCGTCCGGTTCAGACGTTAATTTCACAGCAAATTCTTTTTGAGAATAGTTGCCACTGACACTTTCGACATCAATTAAAGCTCCGCTCGCAATAAAAGCCTGACCTTCATTATAATTGATTCCCAATAGGCCAGTGCTATTTATTCCATGCAAAAATGTACTCCCATTGGTCTTTTTTATAGTTACTCCAGTGAGTATAGTCGCGTTTGCAATAGATGAATCATATACAAACTGCTTAAACGGGGCTGAATATATATTATATCCACTCAACGACCAAGTATCAGTAACATCATAGAAAACTGCATTTTTTCCACTTACATTAATAAACGCTTCTCCATCCTTTAGTAACGTGTGATCAAACCACAACGCAAAGCTACTCAGAAGTTGATTGTCAAATTGAGCCTTCATTTATTTGATTTTTAATGTCTTATAAAAGTCTTGTAACATTTTACTAAAGTAAGTTTGATTATTAAAACTAGTGGCGCCGCTCACTAGGGAAGTCAAGTTGTGACTTTGGATACCTAAACCAGACCTAGATCTTTTTATCTTTTGATTTTTTCTACTATAAAAATAGAAACCTATACCAGAAATACCATGCTCTATGCCGTGAATCCAACTTCTTCCAGACTCGTAAGGCAATGGAGTTTTGCCTTCGATCTCCTCCTTAGAGGGGACAGAGACGCGAAAAAGAAATTTTTTCCCCTCTCGTCTCATAAACTTTGGGGAAGTGCTTATGGAGCTTTCTAAAAACTTTCTCAAGGAAATGGTTGGATTTTCTTTCCCCGCTTCAAAACCAATAAAGGTAAATAAATTCCCCTCTCCGGTTATTGCCCCGCTAGTGTTTACAGCCGAAGGGCCAGCCAAAAGCTCTCTAGTAATGCTATGCTCATCATAAGCTAGTAAGAAGCGGTTCTTTTCTTGCTGGATTTTTTCACCCAAAATTCGAGAAGCTTCCAACTGGAGTCTCTTTACGGCAAAGACTTTATCTTCAATAGCTTTTCTATTAAATTTTATAACAGCCTTCATTAGACGATCTCTTCCAAGTTAAATACGTAGAGTTTTACCCCGAAAAAATATTTTACAGCGTAGCTTCCCATGAGCTTGAAAGATTTTTCATCAATTAAAAATTTTTCAGTCTTATCTTTCATTATGAACTCTTTTGCGTCACTTTCCACTTTTAATCTTACCGACCTTTCGCTAATCGTGCTTTTTAAGTCTCCAATATCCTGAAATTCAGCCCTACCGTCAGTATATCTAATTATACCTTGATATATCCCAGTGACTGGGTCATATTGTACTAAGGTATTTGGCTTTTGATCAGCGGATTGATAGCCATGATAAAGAAAATCTATATCGATACTTGGAGCAAGTATCCTTTTATTAGACTGCTTAACAACTACGAATTCTCTTTTAAAGGTATCAAATAAATTTTTGAAATCCCCAGTAAAAGACTCGATTTCCGTTGTTGAGACTAGGCTAGGCATTATTAACTAGAAGATTTGTTGGATCTGTTCCACCTATAAGAAGGACTATACAGCCCCTCTATAGTGTCCGTTCCAGCAACTTGATTCGGTATAGCCTGAGCGCCTTTGTACGCGTTAACCAAATAGATTAATTCTTCATACTCCTGCTTTTTAAGCGAAACGTAGGTTTTGCTTTGCTCATTTTTATTTATCTTGGTAATTCTAGATCCGTCTGACTCCAATTCAATAACGGCGTCATCTGATGCCGCGCCAAGAGTAGACATAGCTTTTTTATTATAATAATAAACGGAATACATCTTTTTCAATATAGAAACTTCCATATCTCCAATCTGAACGGTAGCTTCAGATTCATTAACTCTATCAATTTCCAACGTAGACTCAGTTATAGAGAAGTCCTGATTGAGGTAATTGTTAAGCGCCCCAATGTTAGTCCTCACCCAAAAAGCTACAGAAGGAATACTGATATCAGTAGGCTCCGCCAGCTCTCGAAATATTTCATCCGCGATGTCAACGACTTTCATTTCTAGTAATTACACTAATTTGCGGGCTTTAGAAGTCGTTACGCCCAATATTCCAGCGAGTTATCAGATCCCCTTAATTATCAATCCCAAATCTAAAAGAATCGCTAAATAGTTTTGATTATTCTCTTTGCTTAGGTCTATATCATTGATATTTATCTTTTGAAAGGTGGAGAAGTCAACAGGAACGACCTTATTAAACAATCCACCCACCTCTTCTTCAAACTCTTTGAAAACTGGGCTATTTTCATCTACCACACTGTCTGGGAAATGCTTTTTGATTACATTATCTTTAGCTTGAGAGAATAAAATGATAGTCTTCTTTATCTCTACTAGATTCTCAGCCATCTTAAATTGTGACTCTCCCCTTAAATTAACTGATGAAAACGCCATGAGAACCTTCTCTAATTCGAAAAAAGTTACATTAGTCATATTAGTTATTTTATCAACATATCGATTTTTTCTCTAACCATTTCGAATGTTATTTCTTTTGAGCACTCGAAGTTCTTTTTCCTTCCGCAGAAATCCCAAGCTGAGAAATCAAATTTTTCCGAAATGTCATTCCAGCAGCTATTGCAAACATTTTTATTATGAACTCGATAAGGGGTAACGAATTCAGAGTTTGGGTCGGAAAACCCAGCGATCATAACGACGGGCTTATTGCAAGCCCAAGCCAGCCAAGACAATCCAGACCCAAGACCTATGAAAAACTCGCAGTTCAGTATATCATTTATCCTATCTTCTAATGGTAAATCCCCAGTTTTATCTATCGCGTTAGCTGGAATATTATTCCAATATTTCCCATTACCAAAACAGCTATGCTTATCTATACAAACCACATCTAAACCTTTACCTTTTATGTAATCCACCACTTGCTTCCATCCATTTGGATTATTCCAGTATTTCGCTTGCTGCGTAGTCTGAGTACCGATACAAACGTATGGTTTTTTAAATTTTGAACCAGTGTTTTTAAACGAAAGTCTAGGCTTAATTTCTCTATACTCTAATCCTAGAATATCACAAGCTACTTCTTGCAGAGTAATCGTAGATGGATGTTTCTTTCTTGCGTCGCCATTTTCCTTGAAAAAACCAAACTTATACTTCGCATAGAAATCGTGCCTATCTTGATCAATAGTGTCTCCGACCAGATCATTATGCTTTATAAATTTTATATCAGGGTAAGACTTTTCGAAAAGATCATTAAAAAATGTCGCGCAATAGACTTCGCAAGAATGCTTTTTTCCAAACTCTTCAACATAAGGGATCCAAGCTAATGTATCCCCTAGGGATCTGGTATCAAAATCAATATAAACTTTCTTGTTTTTTAAGTCGAAGCTTTCCTCAAAAATAATACTACCGCCTTCTTTGACAATTAGTTTATAGTTTACATAATGAGACTTACTGCATTTTACCCAATGATTTGGCGTTATTTTTGAAGTGTATAAAGTAGAGCCGCTATCCTTATCTATGAAAGACACGTCGAAAGACCTTTCTCCCTCTCCTAGAATTTCTAAAACAGCGCCGTTATGGAAATTGTAATTAATCTTGATTTTATTTTTATAATTAACAGTGCCATCAATTTTTGCGAATGTAAAAGTCGGCAAATCTCCAACCGGAGAATCCTTATATACCATATTAAATCTTTTAGTACCTGAGATACTTCTGTTTAATTTATTTTTGAATTCTTGTAATCCTTCGGTGCGCATATTATAATGTTTTAACATTTCCAATGTCCTTTTTTTCCAATCTAAACTAGACGCTGTCTTCAGAGCTTTATCTAGATAAATATTATAACTGTCTATAACTTCTTTTAATCCCTTTATTCCATCCTGCGAATTTCTTGACACTACTCTCATCCCATCCAGACTATTATTAGCTTCTAGAGTCCCAACGACTGGCAATCCACAGGCCATAGCTTCCAGCAATGTCATATTGGGATGCCCAGCCTCTAGTTCAGACATATGGATGAATATAGAATGGCTTTGATAAACCTTTAAGAGCTGCTCTTCGTTTAAATCATAGACAATATTAAGCTTATCGTAAGGCGCAAGGTTTTTATCAAAGAAGTTCTTATTATTTTGGGGGCCAGCTATAGTGATTGGTAAATTAAAATGCCTCGCCATCTCGATAGCTAATCCAAAACCTTTTCTATCTACGCCGGGGTTTGAAGCATAACCATTGTTCGCTACGCAGAGGAGCTTTAAGTCTTTCCTAGCTCCATTCTCCGGCTTGAAAAAAGCGGTATTTACTCCGTGAGAAAAATACTCTGGAACGCCTTCAAAATAATCAACTAAATATTTAGCCGGGACAAAAGCTTTCTTTGCGTTTTTTATAGCTTTTAAATTCTCTTTATAAAGCGCAGACTCTTTACCATACAAAAATGAATGATGATCGTGCATCATGAAATAATAAGGGACGCCTCTTTCATGAGACATGTTAGCTAAGTTAGCTACATGAATATGCACTATATCTTCTGAGCCATCAACATCGTCGAGATATTTTATTTCCGCATCCAACCCGAGACTTAAAAGGTTGCAATGATTCTCCCAAATAATTTTTTCAACCGCGCCCCAACCATTCGGGGGTATAGGTAAAAGACCAGGTGTAACATTAACAATTTTTCTAACCATATCTTATTAGTTTTTCAAGGTCACTAATCCATTCTTATTTATATTATTAAAATACTCACCGTCAACCGTAATTATTTTTTCATAAATGACACTTCCATTTTCATCTTTATCCCTAACTTCCAACTTAACATCGAAGGCTTCGTTATTAAAATCAGTAATCTCTAACACTCTGGTAGATGATTCTATTTTGCGCTTCACTTCTTTGCCTTTGAATTTTATGGTTAAGAATCTATTATCCAAATTATTATTTGATTGGAAATATATTCCTACTTTAGAAGATTGATCTTTAATCTGTAAAATTGAAAAATATTCAATTTGAGAATTGAAGTCTATTTCACATTTAGACGTATCCTCTTTATACTCCGCTAGGCTTGCCAAATGTAAATCCCCCAAGCAGGATTTCAATGTATGGTAATACATATTCTCCAACCCGTTTGACTCAGAATTTATTCGTTTTTTCCAGCCGAAGTAATCTCCTCCAGTTTTTATAGAAGGAAAACTATCAATAAAAAATTTTGTATCTATGACATGGAACACTGTTACTAGAGTCTCCCCCTCCTCCTTTTTTTCATGGCAAAAATAACCACTCTTGCCAGAAATCTTATCTATAATTCGCTTTATAAAAAGAGGATCTTTTATTACAAAGTCGAAATTTAAACAAATGGCTTTTTTATATCCTAATTTATGAGCAAAATTTATTGAGTTATAATAATTTGAGTAAACTGCTGGCCCATGATATGAATCGTTATTGTTAGTCTTTAAATTAAGGTCTACTCGGTAGGACCCGAAGTCTGACCAAGCGTGGCAATAAAAGTCATGCTTAACCAATAAGTTGTTGGCATCGTAAATACAATAATCGGCTTTTTTCTGTAACTCTACCGAGACGGGATAATGAGAAGCAAGAATTATTGGGTAGTTAAATTTCTTAAGATTATCTAAACACTCTGAGGTTATCTTTGAGACGGATGAGTCTTTTGGGTATGTAGAGACTATAAAAACATAATCCTCTTTCCCTAGCGGCGCTGAGACTAATCCTACTTTATTAAGTATTTTATCTTTATTAACATCAAGATTATTAAAATCCAAATACTCTATGTTCTCAAACTGGTCATACATGCCCATGTATACAGGCAAATTATAGATTAGAGAGGGTGTCCGGTAGGATATAGCCTCCCTAATAACTAATGGACTGGTTTCTTTATCGTTATTCGTCCCGCGCGATGTGAATAGAAATAGATCAGCCGCTTCATAGAATACATCAACATCGTTTCTCTCTCCCCACCATTTACAATTAGATGGAAAGTCTTTCATTAAAGGCTCCCAATACCATTTAAAATTATCAGCTTGATTACCTATGAAATGAAACTGGATAGGCTGATCCAACATCTTTCGGGCATACTCTATAATTTCTGCCTGATTTTTTCTTGAAGTAAAAAGCCCCACGTTGATTACGTGTTTTTTATCTGGGGATAACCCCAATCTTTTCTGAGCTTCTCCTTTGTTCAAATTAGGCTTATACTCAATTGGGTACTCCATTAGTTCGCACGGTACGCCTAGTTTGGAAAACTTTTCTAAAATAAATCGACTGATAGCGAAAAACTTATCTGGCAAAAATATCTTTTGGCGGATGTCGAAACTTGAATCGTGAGTAGTCTCAACGATGCTATACTTCCTTGAAGCGCTATAGATTTCTTCAGCCAGCTTACGGTCTAGAAAATACTCTGGGATTTCCTCGATAGAAACTACATCTGGATTAATCTCTTTTATTAAATCAATAAGTTTTGCTTTATCATCACCCAACAGGAAGTAGTTTTTTCCAATAGCATTTTGAATTCTAGTTCTTTGGACTATAAATGAGTTGGAACAATTCGTGTACTCTACGCAAAAAACCTGATGATCGTCTTTCAGACACTCTATTTTTTTGCAAAGATATTGGGGGAGTCCTCCGGTAGATAAATGCGGGGCTAAAAACAATATTCTCATAGATAAAAGTCTCTATTAGAGACGATTCTCCATGGATCGCTATTTAAATCGTCTTAAATAGACTTGGCTTGCGCAAACTCAAAGCTTCCTGTTTGGTTATGCGCTCTAGAGACTCAGGAAACAATGCGGCCCACTTGAGCCACATTCCTTCGGTCACTACCCCTTCTGGCAATATAAATCTTCCATCAGATAACTCTACTGGAGAAAGCTCTCTTCCAGACTCAGTTTCTTCTTTATTGACTCTATCTATTTCAATTACTAATTCTTTGCTGATAATTATATAGAGGCTCATACTTATCTTGATAAGGCTTTTTGAAAATTTTGCATGGCAAAAGAATAACCAGAGACCTGAGTCACGCTTAATCCTGACCCTACGCTATAGGATCCCATAGTAGCATCTGTATACTGACCCGGATACCCGTTATCGTTGTTTACAAAAATGTAAACGGGTTGCGTTGGTAAAGTCGTAAGACCGACGTAAGTACTAGTGTTACTTAAGTAAGTGATTCCACTTTTCGACATATACATTTCATTTACGGAGGGTTTCGTTACTACTATGAACCCTTGCGTAATGCCGGAGGTGTTGTACATTTGAAACTGCGGATTTGCTCCGTAATTATAATCTCCTATAATAGCAAAGGACTTAGCCGCAGCATCATTATAATTTGTACCTATTCTAAATTGAATGTTATTCACCCCGTAGGTCGTGCAGCCCATGGTAATTGAAGTTCCTACTGCACCCGTTATAATATAAGTGCTTAAATGGCAGCTAGTGGCTCCTATACTACTATTAGGAATAAAATTAGTATTTAATCTTTTTGTCACTCCGTCGCTGTTAAGCCCACCTGTTTGAGAGTAATCAGCTTCAATAAAATTAGTATTTATATCTTTTGCTCCTCCGTAAGTATTGATAATAGGAGTTAAGCAGGCGGCAAGTTGATCGCCCGCAAACAAATTCAATCTTTGGAGCTTATCCCATACTCCACTATTCTTACATGTAGTTATAAAAGTGTCCGCAGCATTTAGCACACCAACCGATACACTCCCGCTATTAGCCGTTATTCTAGAACTCCAATCGCTTATTATTAAATCATTCACGTAAGCAGGAGTAAGAAACTCAAGAGACATTCTCCTCGATCCTCTTTGTAGTCCTGAAGTAAGAATAGACATTAGGTTATCCTATTTACGAATCCATCAATATTAATAGCGTTACTTGAAGCGGCGTAAGCTTTAACCGAATTTGCTGTGCCGCTTAGAAGTTTGCCGTCAATTATTAATGATCTTCCAGCTTTATACGGGATAGTAGCAAACATTTGAGCAGATGTTCCAGTGTGAGCCCATGTCAAGACTAATTCTACGTTGGTGCTGCCTATGTTTGTGGCGTATAGCCAAACCTCATCATATGCTGAAGCAGCGGGAGTATGGATAGTCATAGACTGAGCAAGCGTCGTCCCCGTAACCGCGATTTGCTGTCCGCTTATAGCGACGCTTAATGGAACTTTAGTGTAAGTTGGCATATTTCTATTATATTGAGTATTAACTTTTTTAGCTAAATATTTGAGCTTGTAGAACGCTAGATAACTCGTCTGCATTGACATATACGCTGGAAGTGAAACGCCCGCCGCCGCCCACATCTAATTTATAAGAAGGATTGACTAATCCGCCGATGCCGACGTTCTGAGAGCTATTACCAATGACTACTGTGTTCGAAGTGGTGAGAGTAATGTCATTTCCGAGCCCGATGACGTTTGTTACTGCCGTCCCATTTGTTGTGCAGTTTCCGCCGATGAAGATGCCGCTTGTTACAGAGAAAGCAGTGCCCCTATAGGCAGCCCCCCTACCGATAGCTATGTTGTCGGAGGTGCCGGTAAGATTTTGACCAGCTTGGCAGCCGAAAAAGTTAGAATAACTAGCGTTTGTCGCCAGAAAACCAGCGAGCTGACCAAAGAAATTGTTGTTAGTCGCCGTCGCGCCGTTTACTTGATAACCAGCCTGAAAGCCCAAGAAATTCGAATATGAAGCGTACGTCGCTGAAAAACCAGCGTTATTACCCAAGAAATTAGAATTAGAAGCGCTTGACGCTATCCATCCAGCATATTGCCCCAAGAAATTCGAAGATGAAGCGTTTGGCGCGTCACGACCAGCGAAACTACCCAAGAAATTAGAATTAGAAGCGTTTGTCGATGAAAGACCAGCCTGCTCACCCAAGAAATTCGAATACGAAGCGCTTGTCGCTGAATGACCAGCCTGATGCCCCAAGAAATTCGAAGATGAAACGTTTTTCGCCTGATAACCAGCCTCCCGCCCAAAGAAATTTGAATTCTGAGCGCCTGACGCCTGACGACCAGCGACCGACCCCAAGAAATTCGAATTTGAAACGCTTGTCTCT
>Ga0181362_1000003_pt1 | contig 42616 bp, 58 predicted proteins | sample Su13NDMM110SN_FD_130095 | JGI IMG/M metagenome (GOLD analysis project Ga0181362, IMG submission 130095) | Freshwater viral communities from Lake Michigan, USA - Su13.ND.MM110.S.N | ecosystem: Environmental > Aquatic > Freshwater > Lake | place: USA: Michigan | collected 2013-07-16 | reverse complement strand
AAAGCCCGGCACCGGTTTCCGCCACCGCAGGTCCAGAGTTTTCTCCCCCCTCCCCATTCGGTCCTGCCCCACCGGTCGAACGGTTCTGGGGACTCGGTGACCTCTCACGCGTCGCAGGGGTGCGGGGCTCTCGGGCCTTCGGGCGTTGCATGCTGGGATCGCGGGGCTTGGTCATCGTTTCCTCTCCTCGAGGCGGTTGAACGGGTGGTCTGGATCGATGGGCCATCCATCATCGCCGACGTCGAGGCGGAACCCTCGGGCTTCGGCGGCCTGGATCGCGGCATCGTGGCACGGCTTGCAGCACGACTCGAGATCGCCATGCCAGAACAGCCTCGGGTCGCCGCGATGGGGTATCTTGTGGTTGGGGATCGAGGCGGGTCGGGAGCGACCGAGCAGCTTGCACGGCTCACACCACGGAACGCGCGCCAGCTGCTTCTCCTTGCGCAGGCGCCACCGCTTCGTTGAGTACCACCTTCTCCACGGCTTCGCCTTGGCGCGACGGGCATCAGCAGAGCGGCGGCCCTCGAGGCTCATGGCTGGGCAGAGCGGGCAAGGCGACGGCGCATGGCGAAGCGCAGGACGTCGAACGCCTCGATCGTGAGCCCCTGAGCGCGCATCGACCAGGCGAGGGCATAGCGCGAGCGAGGGGGTGGGCTGATCAGGACAGCGCGCACCGGTCCATCAGGGGAGCGCGCCTCCACGCGCATGGGATCCGGGCGCCGGCTCATCGACGCACGATCAGCGGCTTGAGGCTGGCCGCGACCGCCAGCGGATCGTGGTTGGTCGAGCCGACCAGGTGGGCGCGGTAGCCACGGGGCTCGACCTGGGCCTCGAGGGCGCGGATGCAGGCGATGAAGGCGGCGCGAGCATGGGCGTCGCCGACAGGGTCATAGGGGCGGGTGGGGATGCGGGTCATCGGTTAGCTCCAGGGTTCACGGTCGCTATCAAAGCAGCCTCGCCTGCCGAACGGCCCTCGGCGAGATCCAGAGGGACTCCAAGCGCTCACGGGCGCCGTCAGCGTGGGCAGGCCGGTCGATCCGCGTCCAGCTGCAGAGCGCCTCGTCGTACAGCGGGCAGCGGTAGCCGGACAGGATCACCATGCCCTCGAGCGCAAGCAGATGCTCGAGCAGCTGGGAATGTTCCTCGGTCGACATCTCGTGAACGTAGACATGGTACGGCGAGCCGCCGATCCTGTCGGCCCTGGACCGCGTCTCGTGCACATAGGGCGGATCAACATAGTGCAGGGTGTCGGGAGAATCGTGCTGGGCCATGACCTGCAGCGCGGGTCGGTTCTCGATGACCACCCCGCGAAGGCGCAGGACGATGGCCTGTAGAGCCGGCGGATAGGCCGCCCAATCATAAGCCGGGGTGGTGTTGCTGCGATTGCTGTTCGCGCGAAAGCCAGTGTGAGCGTTCGCGTTCATCGCGGTAGAACCGAAGCCCATGAACGAGCGTCCGACGAGGCGGCGGGCGGCCTCAACAGGATCATCGGTCGGGCCATAACTGGCCTCGAACTCATCTCGAGCGAAGGGGGTCAGGGCGACCTGGCGCACGAGCTCGGAGGCCAAGGGCCCTCTGAGCACCTGAAACAGGTTCACAACGTCCGCATCCAGATCGTTGTAGATCTCGGCATAGGAGCGGGGCTTGCGCAGCAGCACCGATGCCGCGCCGCCATAGGGCTCGACGTAGCAGCGGTGCGTCGGCAGGTGATCGACGATCCAGGGCGCGAGTCGCCACTTTCCGCCGAACCATCTCAGCAGCGGCCGGGTCAGCTTCAGGTCCGGCGGGGTCATGCGAACGCCGCCGCATCGTCGTCGTCGGCCGCGGGAGGCGACCACGGGGCGTACCCGAACTCACGCTGCAGGGCGGGGTCGACGCGGCAACCGGGCATGCCAGGGCGCGGCCCGCGGTCGGAGTGCCAGGGCAGGCCCTGCTTCTCGTTCTCCATCCAGTACCGCTGCAGGGCAGGCCCGGGCTCCTCGGCGCTGCCCAGCTGGGGATCCGGGGCAGCGTCATCGCCACGCGCCTGCCGGGCGCCGCCATCGTCCAGGAACGATTCCCAGACGTCGTCCTGCAGGGTCCGGTGCGCCCCATGTTCGAATTTGCCGCCTTCCTTTCGGGTATCGGGATGCGAGAGATAGGCCCGGACGCCCATCATGATCCGGCGCAGGCGCTCCTCGGCCGGTTGGCCCTTCGGCCGGCGAGCGAGCGCGGCCGCCAAGGCTTTCTGCACCTTCGCCTTCGCCGATCGCCTGCGGCCGTTGTCGCCGACCGCCGCCCAGATGAGCTCCACGGCCGAGTCGACGTCGATGCCTTCGGCCTTGGCCTGAGAGAGCTCGCGAGCATCGCGCGCGTCTTCTCCCTCAGATCCACTTGGATTCCCACTCTTGCTAGGACTCGGCGACCGGACCCTCCCCCCAGACGACTCCCTTGAAGGGGACACAGAGTCCGGTGGGGGGGACACGTTGTCCGCATCATGATCGGCGCCGAACGGGTTACGATAATCGGGAACGTCGGGACTCAGTGTCACCTCGGGCAGGGTCAGCCATATACGATCGGCGCCCCGCCCCCCGTCCTGCTTTCGGAAGGGAGCCCGCTGGATCCAGCCGAGCTCCTCGAGATCGGCAAGCGCCCTGGTGACCGTCTTCACGCTGAAGCCGGTGTCGGCGGCGATGGTCCTCTGCTTCGCCCAGCAAAGGCCCGATCGAACCGACAGGCGGGCAACGCAGATGCAGACGAACTTCATGGTCGGGCTGGGAAACTCGAGCTCCCAGACTTTAGCGAGGTGGCGGTCCATAGATCAGGCTCCTGCAGGAGAGGGAAGGGGCAGCTTGGCGAAGTCGAAGGTCCGGGCGGCGAACGCCGAGTCGTAATCGTCCTGGGCGTCGTTGCGGATCGCGTTGTGGCCGATCGACGCCCAGAGCTTCGCGGTCCCGACGTCGCCCTCGCGAACCTTCAGGCCGATGGCCTCGATCCAGGGGCTGCTCGAGCGCAGTACATGCTCGGCGAGCGCCAGGTCGCCCTTCGGCTCCTTCTCCCGCCGGGCATAGTAGGCGTCGCGATACACGCCGATCACGACGTCGGCGTCCTGCTCCCAGGAGCCCGAGTCGCGCAGGTCGGACAGCATCGGCCTCTTGTCGTCCCGCTTTTCGACCTCGCGGTTCAGCTGCGCCAAGGCGAGCATGACGACGTCGAGCTCCTCGGCGAGCTCCTTCAGCTTCATCGACACCTGCGCCTGGTCTTCCTGACGGGAGCGGCCGCCGATATCCGGGGCGACCAGGCCGACGTGATCGATGACGACCAGGCCCATCTTGAGGCCCGACGATTCCCAGAGCATGCGCTGGCGGTTCAACATCGCCCGGATCCGGCCGAGGGTGAGGCCCGTCCGCTTCACCATGCGCAGGGGCAGGGCCTGGGTCTCCTCCTGGAGCTCCATCAGGATGCGCTTCTGTTGGTCGGTCAGGATCCCGCGGCGGATATCGCGGTACTGCGGAGCGTCGGGCCCGTAGCGGGTGAAGGCGAGATCGGTCAGGTGGCGACGCGCCATCTGGGCGGTCGTCATCTCGGCGTTGACCTCGCAGACGCCGATGCCCTGCAGAGCGACGTTGAGCGCCAGGCACCCGGCGAGGGCCGACTTACCCATGCCGGGGCGACCGCCCAGGACGATCAGATCGCCGCGCTCGGCGCCGCCCAGGATGTCATCCAGCTTCGGCATGTCCAGCTTGATCAGCGGCCGGTCCTCGGGGCGGTCCATGCCGTAGATCACGCTGCGCGACACCTCGGCCCATGACTGGAATCCAAGGTCATCCTTGCCGGTGCGAATCTTGAGCATTTCGCGCTCGAGATCGGCCATCAGGTCGGCGCCGGACGTCCCCGCCTCCTCCTGGGCCCGAATCTGTATCTCGGCCGCGATCTTGATCACGTCGCGGCGCAGGGCGACCGATCGGACCTCCTTCGCATAGTCCGGCGCGTTGGCGCTGGGCGGCGCCCGGTCGACCAGGTCGGCGAGATAGCGCAGGCCGCCGAACGCATGGAACGCCGGGTCGATCGAGAAATACGACATCAGCAGCGTCGGCTCGGCGAGGCGGCCGTTGCGCACGTCCTCGGCGATCGCCTTGAACAGCCGCCCATGAAACGGCTCGTAGAAGTCGCGCGCGGCGACCAGGCCGTCGACCGCGACAAAGACGTCGTTCTCGAACATCAGCGCGCCCAGGAGCGCCTGCTCGGCCTCGAGGTTATGCGGCGGCGGCGGCGGCCCGTGGTCGGGCGCGTCTGGCGCGAACGGATGATAGTCGGACAAGTCGGCAGACCCCCTGGGGCTAGAGAAGCGACCGGACGTCCTGCGGGACCGCCGGTCGGCGCCACCCTGCTCCATCATCCGGGCGCCTCGCAAGTCGAACGGATGGGCAACGGGCGGTAACGATTTGGAAAGGCGAGGGAGAGCAGGTCGCGGGCATGGACCGCCTGACCCTCCTCCACCACGCCTGCAGAGCGGCATACGAGGCCGAGCTCTGGGAGTCGACGAACCCCGGGCTGGCCCGGCTGCGCCGGCGGGACGCCCTGGCCCTCACCGCGATGGCGAGGGCCACGACGCTCATGAGCGCGATCGCCCCTGACGGAAGTGGAATCGAGTCCCTGCGCGCGACGGCTGGCCGAACTCATACCAGGCGCAGTTGTCCATCCCGGTGTGCTTCGTCCCCGGCATCCACTTAACCCGGCCGACCGATACAACGCGCCGGCAGCGGAGCGCGAGCTCCGACGCCTGCACGGTGTGGATCCAGTCGGCGTCGAACAGCAGCCACGTCGGCATCAGATCCGACAGGTTGACGATCATGGGATGCAGCACCTTGCGATCCCAAGGCGGGTTCGTGATGAAGCAATCCGCCACCTCGAGGAAGTCGAGAGGCTCGAGGGCGTCTCGCCGCTCGATCGGGACGCCGATCGGGACGACAGGGGGCTCGGGCTCGATATCGAACGCAGCGACGCAGATATGGTCCTGGTCCTCGAGCAGGGCGACCAGGGAGCCATCCCCAGCGCACGGCTCGATGAACAGGGTCGACGGCGCCAGGAAGGGCAGGAGCGGCGGAATGCAGCTGGGCTGCGTCCGGTATTTGTCGCGCGGGACGCGGGCGAAATCGGATCGCTTACCCATCACAGGTACCTCCGAACCGACCGGACGAGCTCGCTGGCCGAGTGCTTCGCCAGGCTCGAGGCCGACGAATAGCCGACCTTCGCATGCTCGGCGCAGTACGGGTGCTCGCCGTCCTGCTGCAGGCCACAGAACCGCTGGACAGGGGTCGGGCCGCCGATCGGCCATTTGCACCCGCTCGGCGAGAGCTCGAGCAGGGTGATCATCAGCGGCTCGCCGCGGACGACTGGCTCAGGGGGCAGGGGCACCTGCTCCGGCTGGGCATAGACGCGGGCCTGCTCCGACACGCGGAACGGCTTGCCCTCGAGCGGCTTGTTGGGCGGCGCGTGGTTCCGGCGGTTGATCTTGGCCGTCTGGCTGATGGCGTCCTTGCTCTGGCGACCGCCGCCGATGCCGGTGCGCTGCAGGCCGAGGCGGGACACCTTGCCGATCACAGCGTTTCGGGTGATCCCGCCGCCCAGGTCATCAGCGATCTGGGCGGCCGACTGGCCCTCTCCCCATAGCTGCTTCAGCCGGTCCACCTTGGTCTCGTTCCAGCCGGCGTTCTCGGGGCGCCCCATCAGACCAGACTCGCCGGGCCATAGAGGCGCTGATCCCAGACGCGCTGGAACTGCTTGGCGTAGGCGCGCACGGCGAGGATCCAGATGCCGAACGCATCGGCCTCGTCGTGGACCTTCGGCGCCAGCCCGCACCGCTTGGCCGCCGCCATCATGTCCTCCTTGCCGCCGGCGCCGCCCAGGGCCTTCTTGACGCTCTGCAGGTTGACCTCCTCGCAGAGACAGTTTCGCTCGATGCCGACCATTTCGGTGATGCCGGCGAGCCCCATCAGCTTTCTGGCGGTCGCGGCCGTCACCGGGGCCTGCTTCAGCTGGCGGCCCTTGATCGGGTCCAGGACCATCTGGGCCCGGGGCAGGAGCGGCGCCTCGAACACGATGATCAGGTCGCGTCGGCTCTTGAGCTTCATGCCTTCGGGCGACGGGTCGACGTCCATGTTCCCGTCCTCCATCAGGTCGTCCAGGCGGCGATGCAGCCATTTCCGATAGAAGTAGAGGAACGCGCCGACGTCCTCCTTGGTGTCGGGCATTCGCACATGCCCCAGGGCGGGGGAGATATCCCCCGCCCCAGCGCACCACCCCGTCGTCGTTGCGAGATCCAGCGTGAGCAGCATCAGTGCACCACCGGCCCTGCGGGGGCATCGAACGCGGCGTCGTCGTCGCCTGCAGCCGACTCCTCGGCCGGCTTCAGGACATCGCCGACCGTTGCCCCACCGGGGCCGTTGTCGTCGAACGATGCATCCTTGAGGTTCTGGACGCCTCGGCCCTTGCGGGAAGGCTTCGCATCCAGAGCGGCCGCGACGTCGGCGAGGTTGCCGGGCTTCTCGGGATCGATGGCGGCGGCGGCCTGCATCTGGGCCTCGTTCACCTCGGCCTCGGTCCACGCCTTCTCGTCCTCGCCATTGAAGCCGGCCAGCCAGTGCTGCTTGTATTCGGGCGGGCACTCCTCGGGGATATCCCGCGGCGACCGGCCGAGGCGCGACGCGACGGCGCCGAGGGCGAACCATTCCTTCTTCTGGACCTGGTCCTCGCCCAGCTTGGCGAAAAGGTCCGCCTGCACCCCGATCGGGAGCCCCAGCCATTCGGCATAGCGGCGGGCGTTGTCGAAGTGGGCCCGGACCTCGGCGCGGTCCCATTCGGCCATCTTGATCGTCGCATCCAGGATGCCGAGCTCGATGCCCTCGGATTTCCACTTTTTGCGGACGCTCTTTCGCCGCTCGTTGAGGGCGCGCATCTCGCCGTTGATCTTGGCGATATCGCGCACCGCCTCGAGGAAGATGCCGCTGGTGACGTTCGAGGCTTGCTCTCGGCGAACCTCGGCGTTGGGATTGATCGGGACGACGTTCTCGCCGCTGTCCGATCCTAGCTTTTTAGCCATGATGGGCTCCTGCAGATCGGGCGCCGAGATCGGCCGGCGCCCTTGGCCGGCATGGAGCACGGCCGTCCGAAACGGTCGACCAGGCACCCTGCAGGATCACCGTGGCGGGTCACGAATCCGATTGCAAGCGCCCCGTTGACTCCGGGTCACTCACCGCCGCATGTGGGCGGCGGCCTCCGCAGGGCCATGCGCAGACGGGAGAGAACGATGGCTGTCGACGATCTATGCCCAGGGGCCCTGGACGCTGACGCGCCGCCCCAGACGGACGACGGCTACTCTTTCAGCAGCAAGTCGATCGGCGAGCCGACGCTGGACAATTGCCGCACCTGCCGGGGCACCGGCGAGATCAACGAATTCCCCGCCGACGACGACGAACGCCTCGTCGCCTGTCCGACCTGCGGGGGAACGGGAGAGACATGGGAATGAGCAGAGCAGAACCCGCCCCGCCATCGGTCGAGGCCGAATACGGGAAAGCCTGGGAGGGGCAGGACGCAGCCGCACAGGTCGCCATCGACGCGGTACGCGAGCACTACACCGCCGCGCATCCGACGCTTGCCTGGGGCGCGATCGAGTCGCTGGTCTGGGCCGCCCTCAACCGCTCCACCCGACTGCTGCTCGAGCAGGACGGTGCGATGGCTCGGCCGGGGACCGATGGCGAATGCTGAAGGCCGCCCCCTTTCCCGACGACCTGCAGCTGCCGGACGGCGTCTACATCGGCCTGAGCGAGGCCCGCTACTTCGCCCAGGACGCCATCGGCTCGAGCGACCTCGCCTACCTCTGGGACGATGACCAGGCGGACGGATGGTGGTGGCGATCGCCGCACAACCCCTACTACTTCAGGAAGCCGAGCGACCCGCTGGACTTCGGCTCCGCGCTCCACGCCATGCTCCTCGAGGGGCGCGAGGCATTCGAGGCGCGCTACCACATCGCCCCGGACCCGCGCGATTTCCCAGAGCTCCTGGTGACCCAGCCGGACCTTTACAGCGCCCTGCGCGCGGTCGACGCCCCCGGCGTTGCGGCGAAAACCCGCAAGAGCGACCTGGTCGAGCTCGCCAAGGTCTACCTCCCCGGCCGCCACGTCTGGGACGACATCCTGCAGCGGGCCGAGCGGAAGGCGAAAGGCCGGGTGGTGCTCTCGGCCGAGCAGGCATGGCAGCTGGGCGTGATGCTCGAGACGGCGATGGGCGACCCGGACATGCGGGCCTTCGCCACGGCCGAGGGCGGGGTGCGCCTGACGGAAGTCAGCGTCTTCTGGACCCTGCCGACAGGGACCAGGCTGCGGTTCCGGTTCGACTCGCTCCTGCCGGTGGCCAACGGCGACCTGAAGTCGATCGATAACTACCGGGGCGGCGACAGCCTCGGCGACGCGATCGGCAAGAGCATCGGGTCCAGGTCGCTCGATCTGCAGGCGGCCCTGTCCTTCACCGCCCGGCGCCACGCTTACCGCTACATCGAGGCCGGGCAGGTCTTCATCAATCCGAATCCGCCGGAAGGCTCCGGGGATCCGCTCGAGCAGGCGGCCTGGCTGGGCAGGTTCCCGGCCGAGGCCCCGCTCGATCTCGAGGGCAAGCCGGGCTGGCGCTGGCTCTGGATGTTCTTTCAGAAACCCGACAACGCCGGCCGGGCGCCGACCATCCTGCCGGTCTGGATGGAATTCGGCTCGATCGACCACCGCGACGGCTACAGGAAGGCCGCCCTCGGCATCTGGAACTATGAGCGCCGCAAGGCCGAGAAGGGCCTCGAGCGGCCCTGGACGGCCGTGCTGAAGCCTCACCACATGGACGGTGCCCAGGCCCTGGCCGACCTCGCCATCCGCATCCCTCACTGGACGAAGCGGCCGATGGCCGTCGCCGACGAAGAACAGGAGCTCTCATGGCGCGCAAGCTGACCGCAGACCAGATGGTCGCCCCAAAGGCCATCGCGCCGTTCGAGGCGGCCGAGGCGTTCAAGCTCTGGTCAGAGCGCTGGAATCAGCGGGCGCCAGAGTGGACTCACGACTCGCCCTGGTCGGAATGGGCCGCTGCGTCGCTGGACGGATTGGGGCCGCCGTTCCGGCTGGAAGCCGAACGCGACAACGAATTTGGGGAGCGGTGCGCCGTGGCCCTCTTCACGCTCATCATGGAGATCTGAGCACATGACCGATCAAACCGGCGGCGAAAGCCGCGCCGTCGCCAACCGCCCAGAGCGCCAGTATCAGCAGGTCCAGAACGTCCAGCCGATGCTCGACACCTCGCGATTCGAACATTTCCAGCGCGCCGCCCAGGCCCTGATGCACTCGAGCATCCTCAACCCATCCATCCGGGGCTCGAGCCCTCAACAGTGCTTCTCGAACCTCATGCTGGTCTTTGACCTCAGCGACCGCTGGAAGCTGCCGGCCATGTCGATCGCCCAGGGCATCGCCATCGTTCACGACAAGGTCGTCTATGAGGGCAAGCTGATCACCGCAATGCTGGACGCCAGCATGGGGGTCCGCCTGCACTACTGGTACCAGGGGCAGCGCGGGAAGGATGACTACCGCATCTACGTCTCGGACTCGCCCTGGGATGACCTGACGGACGAACAGCTGGCCGACCTGAAGCCGGGCGCCCAGATCCGCGGCCGCCGGTTGGTCGACGGCTCGGTGGCCGAGTGGCGCACCTTCCAGAAAGACGGCCGGACGCCGAACCCGGCATGGACCGGAGCCGCGACCCAGAATCAGCTTTCCTACCGCGGCGCGCGAGAGTGGGCCCGCCGGTTCGAACCCGCCCAGATGCTCGGCGTCTACGGCGACGACGAAATCGACGCCATGACCATCCGCATGGAGGCGCGCGACATCACGCCGGTGGCGCCGGGCCTGAGCGCCGGGTTCGCCCGCGCCCAGCCGGACCTCCGCTCGATGGCCGACCTCGAGCAGGTGGATCAGGTGACCGGGGAGGTGACCGCGACCGCCGAACAGGCCGCCGAAGCCGCCAAGGGGTCGCTGGAAGGGGGTCTGCAGGCGCAAGTCGACGACACGGCGACTGCCGAGGCCGAAGCGGCGACACCCGCCCCAGCGAAGCGCACGGCCAAACAGCAGAAGGTCGTCGACGATCGGGCGAAGGCGCTCGAGAAGGCGCAGGCCATCGGGCAGGGCGCTCGAGACGCCGCGGCCTGGGGTTACGACGGCGAGCTCCTCGATCTGATGGGCGGGCAGGAGAAGTGGGACAAGCTGACGGCCGAGGAACAAGGCTATGCGTCGAACGGCTGGGCCGAGGGCCGAGGCGCCCTCGAGGATGAGCTCGAGTCGGCCTTCAACGCCGGGCAGATGGGAGTCGCCCAGCTGCCGACCCCGGACTGGCTGACGGACGGCGACAAGTCCGCCCAGCGGCGCTGGTCGCTGATCACGGACGAACACAAGCGGGGGCTGGCCGAGCGAGAGGCCGAGCGCGCCCAGGACCAGGCGCAAGGCGACGACGCGGTCGAGCAGGACACCGGAACCGGCGACGATGCCCTGGACGCGATCGCGCAGGCCGAGCCGGACCTGGTCGAGACGACTCTGCAGGACCAGGCCGACGACGCTGACGATGCCGCCTTTGACGACGTCGCCCAGGCCGACCCGCTCGATGAATGGATCGCCAGCCTCGAGGCCCTGCAGGACTGGATATCGATCAAGGCCGCCCTCACCGCCGTCATCAAGACGCCGGCCTGGGCGCAGGCATCGGGAGAGCGCCAGTCCGACGTCCGCCGCGCCGCATGGGTCCGCGAGGCGGTCCTGATCGAGGGCGGCCATGACCGGATGGACTTCATCACTGACCTGACGGCGTTCCGCTGCTGGATCGAGACGACGTCCGACCTCGATGCGATCAACGGGAACTGGCAGACGCTGGTCCGCCAGCCGATCTACACGAGCCTGAAGCCTGAGCAGGCGGCCTCGATGCAGGCGGCCGTGCTCAAGCGGGTCGAGCAGATCCAGGAGGCCCTGCGCTCGGGAAAGTCCTGACCGCCGGCGGGCAGGGGGAGCGCCGCTGCTCCTCCTGCCGCCACATCGACCCCCCGGACAAGGCGATCGACTCCGGGCTCCGCTACTGCAACCGCCTCTGCATCTGGACATGGCCCTGGGCCGGACAGTGCTGCGGCGAACATCGACGGGAGAACGACCATGAGCAGACCACCCGACAGCCGGGCCTCGGCCGGGCAGCGAATCGAGGATGAACTCGACGCGATCACCGACTCCATGCGCCGACAGACGGTCGGCTGGATCGGCAAGGTGATGCGGGGGAACCCGACATCGGCCGCGCAGGAGGCGGCGGTCATCGGCGGCATCGCCGGCGGCCTGCTGGACCGCCTCTGGGCGATCTCGCACGGCGACCCCGACCGCATGCGCGTCGGCTGGCAGACCTTCGTCGACGGGTACCTGGACGCCATGAGCGAGGATCAGGCCGCCGACGCCCAGCCGGTCGAGACGCCGCCGGCGAAGGCCAAGCGCGGACGCGGGAAGGGGAAGGCCGATGCTTAAGAAACGTCCCCAGATGACCACCGCGCCGATGACCCTGAGCGAGATCGACGTCGCCCGGCGAAACGAGCAGGACCGGATGAACCGGCTCATGGCTTACGCCACCATCGAACTGGACAAGGCGAACGACATGCGCCGCAAGGCCGGAAAGCACCGCCACCTGCAGCGTTGGTGGTGGCTGCTGCTCGCGGCCGGCCATGACAAGCGGGGCGCCGAGGCCCTCGGCGAAGTCGTCAGGATCCGCAAAGCCATCAGGTCCGGCGACGACGTCGGACTCCACCGTCGCGGGCGCCGCGCGACCTTCAGACAGGAGGGCCGCTAGATGGTCGCCTACAGCTTTAAAGGCCGTTTCGTTGAGGCGATCGAGGCGCGGACGAAGCGCCAGACCATCCGCGCGATCGGGAAAAAGCGCCACGCTCGCCGCGGGGATTACTTGCAGCTTTACACAGGCGATCGGTTCCACCCTCGCCTGGTCGGCCGCGCCAAGTGCGAGTCGGCCGTTCCGGTGCTCCTCGCCTTCGGCAACGCCGACCTGCGGCCCTTCGTCCAGATCGGCGAGCAGGGTCCGAACGCCAGCCTGCTCATCGAACCGGCCGCCCTCGATGCTTTCGCCAGGCGCGACGGCTTCGGGGACTGGCAGGGCCTCGCCGACTTCTGGGCCGAGACGCACGGCGACGTTGCCGAGTGGACCGGCCTGCTCATCACCTGGGGCGAGTCGTTCGTCCCCGGCCACCCTCCTGCAGGAGACTGACCTTGACCGATTCCACCACGCCATCGGCCGAATCGCCGACCCTCAACCGACGCCAGATCGCCAAGGCCCGCACCGCCGACAAGGTGCTGGCCGCCGCCAGGGCCTTCTTTGAAACCCGCGGCTACCAGGAGGCGACTATCCGGCGCATCGCGCAGGCCGCCGGCATGTCCACCGGCGCCGTCTTCGCAAACTACCAGGACAAGGCCGAGCTCTACGCGGCGGCCTACGGTCACCCGCCCATCAGTCCAGAGATCGGACGGGCCGCCCTGCTAGCCCTGCGCGCAATGACGGTCGACCTCGGCGAGGGCGAACTGGCCGACATCGTGGCGGCGGGGGAGAAGCTGCAGGCCCACGCGCGGGCCGTGCTCGAGCTCGCACAATTCCCACCGCTCCCCGATGGCCAGCCGGATCCCCAGGAGACGGCGCTGGCCGACGTGATGCAATGGGCGCTCGAGGCCCGGACATGAGCGTCCTGCCCCCGGTGCCATTCAGGGACCAGATCGCCTGCGTCACCCGCGAGCTCGGGTACCGCCGGCGGGTCTATGCCAGACGGGTCACGAACGGCTCGATGACCCAGGCGAAGGCCGACCTCGAGATCCGCCACATGGAGGCCGTCCTCGAGACGGTCGAGAAAGCCGCAACAGCAGAGAGGCTGATATGACCGACAGACACCGGAAGGAGCGCCAGGCGGTCACCGCACTGACCCGGCGCGCGAAGCGGGAGCTCGAGCCCGAACTGGCCAAGCTGCCGGCCGAGACGCCAGAGCACGTCAAGCAGGCGCTCATCGCCCAGAACGTCATGCGCATCTGCCTCGAGACGGTCCTGCGCGAGATGCTCCCATATGACCCGCTGTTTCTGACCGAGCTCGGGACGCGGCTGGCGGCCTATTGCGTCACGGCCGGGCCGCCCTGGCATCAGGCCCTCATGATCGAGGCGATGCAGCTGGGCCTCGAGCAGATGGTCGAGAACAAACAAAAGACGGGGTCGGGCATCCGCGCCGATTGGGTCCAGGAGCCGGGGGCATGAAGCCGCTCGATTTCGACCAGGCGCTGGCGTCGCTCGATGCGCAGGAGGCGACTATCGCCCGCGGGGTCGGAGTCGCCAGCCGGGCCATCGAGAGGGCCGCTGCGCTGCCTTGGTGGCCCCGGGTCTTCCTGCGATGGAAGGGCCGCCGGATGATCGCCAAGGCGACCAGGCACCTCCTGCGAATCCGATCGCACCGCGACTGGATGCTCGAGCAGGAGGCGACCCTTCGGCCGATGTTGGCGAGGCGGTCGGTCTGGGGCACCTGGTAGGGCGCTGTTCACGAAGATTACTTCGGCGCGGGTCCGCTTTACTATCGAGCGGACCCGTTGCTTATGGTCGTCATCGCCTCGCAGGGCGCAACGAACGACGGGAACCGGACCATGACTAGCCCCCTCCATATCAGCACAGACGCTCGGCTCAACCCCGCGCTCGCCAGCGAAGTCGCGGGCCTGCGCGGCGGGATGGCGGCGGCGGCCGAGCGCATCGATGTCCCCGCCCGGTTCGATTTCCACCCGCACCCGGACCTCCCCCGGATGATCATCACGGACATGGAGACGGGCCGCCAGGCCGAGGTGACCCTCGGCGGGTACCACGCGGTGCGCACGGCGCTGGCCGGCCTCTTCGGGGACGCGGCGTGACCGGCCGCCTTTCCTACCGGATGCGCCAGGTCCGGGCCGCCCTCATCACCGCCAGGGCCGGGGGCCTCCGAGACTCGCCGACAGACCGGACCCTCTGCGCCCTCGAGCGCCGGGGCTTGGCGCGGACAGACCCCGCCGCCGACCGGATGCTGACGGTCCTCTGGCTTTCGACCGAACTGCCCTGAACGGCCGACAATTCACCGCCTCTGGCCCCGCGAGGGGCTTGGGGTCGTAGAGGGACAGACCTCGAGCAGGAGAACGACCATTAACATCACCCTGACCCCGGCGCAGTATTCCGCGCTGAACGCGACCGCTGGCGCAGCGAAGCGCCTGGCCGCCGCCTGCAGCCCCGGCGAGGGCGACTCGATCATCCTCGCCGTGGGAGCCGAAGTCCGCACCGTCCTCGAGCACGTCAACGCCGGCGACGTGGCCGACGCGGTGACGCGGGTCCGCTGGACGACGCTGCCGGGCGGGGCCCTGCACTGCGCGCCCCTCGAGACGGGCCGCCAGGAGCCCCAGGAGGCCGCCCAGGAGCCCATCAACGTCGCGGCGACACCGAAGCGCCAGACGAAGGGCGCGACCGTCCTCGCCCTCCTGCAGCGGCCGGAAGGGGCAACGAACGCCCAGATGATGGAGGCGACCGGCTGGCAGACGCACTCGGTGCGGGGCTTCCTGGCCGGAAAGCAGCTGAAGGGCATGGGCTTCCGCGCGGTCGCCAGCGTCCAGGACGGCGTGAAGGTCTACCGGGCCGAGGCCCTGCCGACCGGCGACGGCGCCGAGTGATGCGCCGCGCCCTCCTCTGGGCCCGCTGCCTGATTAAAGGCCACCGCTGGCGTCACAGCCGCCGGATCACCGCCATGTTCCACCCGCCCGTCCAGCGCCAGGTCTGCGAGCGCTGCGGCCACATAAGGAAAGCACCATGATCGTCGCCCAGAAGCGACCGGGCCTCGCCCGCATAGTCGTCACCGCCCTCGCCTGCGTGATCGCCTTCGCCGGAACCCTCGCCGCCTACATGCTGGCCGAGGCCGCCGGGCAGGAGACGCTCGCCCGGGGCATCGGCTACATTTTCCCGATCACCACCGCCTGGGTCGCCACCGCGCTGACCCAGCACCTGATGCGGAAGGCAGGCCAATGAGCGTCTCCGGCGGACCCATCACGGACGACAAGGTCGAGCGTCAGATCCAGGACGCGGCGCACATCCTCCTCGACCTCTGCGTCGCCCAGAACAGCAGTCCGGGCGACTCGGCGTTCCCGGCGGAATTCGGCCTCGCGCAGGCCCTGAGCATGGCGGTCCAAGCGGTCTTCATGGCCGACCACCTGAAGGTCGGGGAGGAGCTCGCAGAGCGGATGAAGGGGTCGGCGATGGCCGAGACTGAGATGAAAGCGCGGTTCTTCGGCCTCGGCGTCGGGGTCGGCCACTGCATCGCCGCCTGCACGACGCTCTCCGTCCAGGCCATCGCGATCGATGGCGTCACGCGGGGGATCAGCAATGGCATGGAGATGCGGGCCGAGCAGCTGGGGCGCATGCGCAAGGGGCCGGGGCAGTGACCGCCGCCCAGCGCGCGACTCAGGGCGGGGCGGGCCGGACCCCGCCGCCTCTGCGGTACGAGGCGACGACGCCGACCAGGTCGCTCGAGCTCCCGAACCCCCGCAAGGGATGGCGCGGCCTGCCCCTCGCCGCGGTCCAGGTTGGGGAGTACCGGCCGGGCCGCTGGATATGGGCGGCATCGTTCTCGCTGACCTGCGGCGAGGGTTCGACCATGCCCCTCGGCCGGTGGAACGACAGCCCTCGCCATCATGAGTCCCCGACCGAAGACGCCGCGATCGCCGAAGCCTTCGCGCATCTGCTGCGCAAGGTCGACCAGGCGAGGCGGCCGGACGATAAGTCGATCCCGGCCATCCGCGCATGGGCGGCCGCGCAGGGGCAGGTGGCCGTCCAGGCTGACCTGTTCCCGGCCGAGAGAGGGACGCAGATATGAGCACCGAGATCACCGATCGCATCGACCGCATGCTGGAAAGCTGCAGGAGCCGGTCATTCCTGCCCCAGCGGATCACGATGGGCGCCCGCGAGGCCGGCGCGCTGGTCGATTGGCTGGACGAAACCCTCGGCGCATCGCCCGCGGCCGAGCATCTCAACATGACGCCGGCGCAGCGCCTGCACGGCGCCCGGTATCGGGACTGCCTGATCGAAGTGCTCGAGGCCGAGACGTTCCTCCGGGTCGAGGCGATATGGTGGGACCAGACCTGCGAGCCCGAGTGGATCCACCGGCTCCCGGATTGACGCCCGGACGCCCTGCTGCCCTAGTCGAACAAGGCGCAATGACGCGCCCAGGAGAACGCCCATGACCCCGGAACGCCGCGCCGAACTGATCGGCCACCTCGTCAACCCCGACCTCACCGATGAGCATGGGAAGGCCGTCGTCATCGAACTGATCGGCGAGACGCTCGGCGACATCAGCCGCATCGCAGACGCCCTCGAGTCGCTCGCCCGAGTCCACGCCGGCGTCGCGCTCGATACCTGATCGGCCGACCACCGGAATCAGAAAGGCCCCCGCGTCATTATGCGCCGGGGGCCTTTCCTTTGCAGACCGCACGTCGCCGCGCGATGGGGGGCTGTCCGCCAGGGCAGGATGACTCCGACGTCGGCCGGGGTCCAGACGCGAAACGACCCCGCCCAGCTTTCGCCAGACGGGGCCGCCCCGCAGGATGCCGCATCGACGGGGGTCTACTCGGCCCCCTGTAGTTAGCGGGGACAGGGCCCCTGCGCAACGGCCGCTCTTTCCCAGCCCCGGCGACCCCAGGACCGGGCCTCGGCGTCGCTGGTCAGATGGGCCCGCGTCGCGTCCACCTCGGCCGGGGTCGCCGGCGCGACGATCGTCCCGACGACAAGCGGCTCGGCCTCGAGGGGCGCGCAGAGCCGGGGATCAACCGCCTGGGGCAACGGCTCCGCGGCCGGGCGGGGTGGGTCCGAGTGCGTCGCGCAGCTGGCCAGGATCAACGAGCTCGCGAACAGGGCAACGATCCGCATCATAGGTGGGCTCCTTCGTCACGATGCGCTCGATGACCCGGGCCGATCGCCGGGCCTCCTCCACGCGCGTCGCGCATTGCTGAATCAGGCTGTTCGCCGCGGCCTGGGCGACGCCACGCTCGCGGACTCGGACAGCCTCGGCCGAGCGGAACGACGCCTCCCATGCCCCGGCCGACGTCCGCCAGTCGTCGCGGCTGGTCGTCATGGCCGCCAGATCGCCCCGGACGGCCGCCAGACGGGCGCCAGCGCCCCAGCCGGGCAGGAACTGCCAGATCAGGGCCCCGGCCACTGCGACGGCTATCCAGGGGGCAGCGGGGCGCAGGAACTGCAGCACCCGGCCGAGGCCGCCCATGAGCGCCAGGCCGATCTTCACCGCGATCGCGATCATGACGCGGCTCCCGGCCACACGTTCCCCGGCTGGAAGCCGCGGGCCTGCTTCTCGCGGATCTTGCCGAGGCACTCGGCCCGGGTGATCTGCCCATCCTTGTCGGAGTCGAGGCCGGCGTTCTGGCGATAGGTCGTCGGCCGCGCGCCCTTCTCCCAGAGCACATAGCTGTCCGGCTTGCCGACGCCGGCCGGCCAAAGGATCGCCATGTAGATATCGCCCAGGTTCTGCAGGCGGCCCTTCCACGGCCGGAAATACTTGTAGACGAAATTCAGCTGGTCCTCGGCGGTCATCACCGCCAGCCGCTCCACCGTCGTACCGAGAGAGATCGCCGTCTTCGGCATGAACTGGATCAGGCCGGTGGCCCCGGACCCGGCGCCGTTCCTGATCCCGGCCGAGAACGTCTCGCCCGACTCCCATGCCATGCAGGCCATCAGGTCGTCGGCCTTCAGCCCCAGATCATGGGCGATCCAGTGGACCCGGGCGCGGAACGTCGGGCTGACCCGAGCGCCCCAGCAAAGGCGCAGATCCGCGGCGACGGCCGATGACGCGCCGGGGAGGGGAGGGATCGCGGCGTCTACGGCGCCGGCGGCCGCGGCGAGCAGAGCCTGGGTGAGCGCGCCCTCGGCGAGGCCGCCCCAGACGCCATCGACCTGGCCGGTATAGAAGCCCGACTCGGCGAGCACGGTCTGGACGCGACGAACAGCGGCGTCGTCAGTCAGGATCTGGGACATGGGGAAACCTCCTGCAAGGGAGGCGAAGCTATCCCCCCGGCGCGGTTTCGTCCACCGGGGCCGCCGGCGCCTCTCCCGCGGCCGACCGGGCAACGGCGACCTCGGCCGCGGACTTGGCCTTGCCGCGCTCCTCGAGGGCCTTCGCGCCATAGACGACGCCGACCCCCGCCCAGGCGGCCGTGATGAACGCCGCGCCGGCGATCAGGTCGAGCCGCATCCACACGATGCTGACGGTCGCGATCGCCGACGACGTCGCGGCGGCGAACAGGACGTAGGGCCGCGCCAGCTGGCCGAGCGCATGGGTCAGTTGTTCGAGGGTCGGGCGCATCAGAGAGCCGAGCCCTTCGTCGCGGGCAGGCTGACGACTTCGCCCGGGGCGCGCAGGGCAAGGTTCGCGAGCTGCCGCTGCTGGCCCTCGAGCGCCATCAGGATCCGGGAAAGCTCGGCCTCGGTGCGTTCCTGATGCGCCTCGGTCGTCGCGCGGAAGGCGGCGAAGGCTTGGCGATCGTCCTGCAGCCCGTTCGTATCGCGCTCGATCCCCTGCAGGCGCTGATGGATGCCGGCGCGGTCAGCGCCAGCGGCCGAGAGCATCCCGTCGACGGCCGCCATCCGGGTCAGAAGGGCGTCGATCGTCTTGGTGGTGAACGCCTGGAAGGTCTCGACCAGCTGCGCCTGCCCCAGCTGGTTCTCCTTCATCCGCCCGACGAAGTAGGCGAGCAGGAGGCCCTGAATGCCGAGGCCGACAAGCCCCAGGACCAGGGTGACGATGACGGGAGTCCACGGATGCACGGTGATGTCTCCGACCAGGGCGATGGGCCTGCTTACAACGCTCGGTCGGATTCGGCGATGCGCGCCGCGCGAGAATTCCGGCCGGGCGCGTTCGCTAGAGCTCGGACAGGGCCGCCGCCTGGCTGGTCAGGGCATCGGAGAACGCATCCGCCTGCGCGGCCGAGAGCAGCAGGGAGAAGTCCAGATCCCGGTAGATGAACTCGACCAGCAGGCCATCTTCCGCCTGCCGGGTGAGCTCGATGATGGTGTTACCCGGCGCGGTGATGAAATCGAGCAGCAGGCGACTGGCCGGCCGCGAGCGCAGCGCCGCCGCCAGATCCTCGACCTCGGCGTTATCGAGCAGGACCGCGAAGTCGAGCTCGGGATTGATGATATTCAGGCGCAGCTGGCGCCCGATTTTCCCGACGACGATCTGCGTCCCCGCGGGCTCGAGAGCCGCGTCGTCCATTACCACCTCAGCGAACACGCGGACCTCCATCAATTGAGCGCCATCCAGGTCACGCCACCATACTGCGTGAACCAGGCCGAAGGCGAGACGGTCGAACTGTCCAGATAGGCAGTCAGGATCGAGTCGTTCTGGCTGTTGCCGAAGTTGCTCAGGCCGTGCGCCATCAGGACGATGATACCGCTGACCCCCCAGGGGACCGCCACCGGCGTGACCAGGTCGGTATCAACGAAGGCGCCAGAGCCGCCGAGGTTGAGGGCGATCTTGGTCCCCGCCCTCATCCGCTTCAGGCAGACCGACCAGTTTTGATAGAGGCTCCGATAGCCGGGGTTATCGCCGAGCATGAAGCTGCGGAAGGCCGTGACCTGGTTGCCGCTGAGATTGAAGATTCCGCGCGTCTGATTGCCGGCGACCAGGAGTGACGTCGAGCAGCGGTCAATTTCCCACGACCACTTCGCCGTCAGGTCGCCAGTCGTAAAGCCGGTATAGCCGATCGGCCCGACATCCATCGCGCCATGACAGTCGGTCACGATCATATGGCTCGTACCAGCGGCCGCCTCGATCTTGAGCGGCTCGCACTCGAGGATGGCCCGGTCGATCGTCGACGCAGCAAAGCCATTGATGCCGATGATCTCCAGGCCCGAAATCTGGGTGACGTTATCCTGGGTTCCGGCCATGCAGTTATGCAGCGCGACGCGGGTGATTTCGACCTCTGTGAGCACGGTCGTATTGATCGCGGCGCCGTGCATCGAGGCGTTGTCGCACATCTGCTGGAAGGCGAAGATGGTGTGGCTGGCCGCCGTGATCGGCGAAGTCGCGCCGTCTTTGTAATACTCCAGGCGCGCGTTCTCGACGCGGCCGCCGCCGAACTGGAAGTCGAACTCGACCGCCTGCGGGCTCGCCGTATCGGCCGAGTCGGAGGCATTGGCGCGGCGCTCCACCACGGGGTTCATGATGATCGAGTCGCCGCACTGGTCCTTGTAGGAGCGGCCCTGGCAGTTGCGGAACACTGCGCCATAGATCCGAACGGACCCGAGCCGGCGGTTGTTGGTCGTCCCGATCTGGTGACCGAAGCATTTTATGCCATCGGCGTCGGTCCAGGGGACGCCCGGCGACGTCTCGCCCCCAGAGTAGATATAGCTCGTCTCCGGGGAGTGAAGCTCAACGCGCCCAGCGAAGCCCGAGAGGCTGATACCAGCGCACTCGCCGGCCGACTGGCTGCGCGCGACCTCCTCGACCACCGGGCGGTTCATTTTGATGTAGTCATAGCGGCCGATGGCGGTGATGCCGCTGGCGGAGATCGCGCCGGCGACCGGCATCAGCAGGTTGTAGACGCGGACCTCCGACTCGAACACGACGCTGCCGCCGTTGGCCGCCTCCATGTGGCGAAGCCAGATGCCAGAGCCGCATTTGTTGTTGCAGTCGATGACCAGCGGCGAGCCGCCCCGGATGCTGTGATTTACCCGGACATTGCTCTCCATGAAGAACAGCACCGGGAAGGCCACCGCGGTCGGGTCGACGGTGATCTTGGGATTGTTCTCGGTCTCGATATGGAGCTCGCGGCCGAGGTGGTTCACATAGTCAGTCACATGGCCGTTCACGACGTACTCGGCCGAATAGATGATCGGCCGCTTCTTGATCGTGGCGAAGGTGTTACCCGCCAGCATGGTCGCCGTCGTCACCGTCGGGTTGGTGAAGACGCCGAACATTTCCGGCCGGACCTTGCGAGAATCGAGCTCCCACCACGAGCCGTCCGCAGACTGGAACTTGCCTGCATGCGCCGGCTCTACGGCGACCCGCTTATAGACGGCCTCGCCCAGATCCCCGACGACCGCATAGCCCGACACCTTCACCGAGTCGGTGGCCGAGGGGATGAACTGCGCGGCGGCGAGCGCCCGGGTGTCGAACACGCCCAGCCGGGCCGCGGGCAGGTCCAGGTCGGCCTTGAAGACCAGGACGCCGGACTCCTTCACATAGATCGTCTGGTGATCGCTCTGGGTCTCGTCCTGCCAAACCCGGAACCGCGTCCCATCGGGCAGGAAGGCCGCGCCGGCGTCGGCGAGGGCCTTGGTATCGAAGGCGACGAACGCGCCGGTCGCCTCTGCAGCCGCGATCGCCTGCTCCGCGGCAAGGTCCGCCGCCGCGCGGGACACGGCCGCCTGAGCCGCATCGGCCGCCGCCGCGAGCTCAGACGCGGCCGCAGCTACCGCATTCGCCACCACCACCACCTCGATCGCCTCCAGCGTCTCGAGACGGTTCACGAGATCAGCGACCTCGGCCTGGAACTCGGGCGAAAGCGCGCTCTCCTCGTTGGCGATCTCGGCGACGAACTGCGCGAGCAGGCCGCGAAGCTCCGACTTGATGGGCTCATGCTCACCCGACGACGCCACGCCGACGATGGCGTAATCGCGCAGCACGGTAGCGATTCGGGCGAGAAGGAAGTCCGACATGACCGTCTCCGACGACTTGACGCAGCCGGGGCAACGATGCTCGGCGCACCGCCCTGATTACCTCTCGCGCGGCCGTGCGTCTATCGGCGCGACCCGAGGGGCGATCAGGTGACCGTCACCGCAGCCGAGCCGGCGATCGCGCCGGGCGTCCCGTCGACCGCGAACGACTGGACCCAATAGAAGTAATCATCCGGCGCGATCAGATCCTCGATCTCCATGATGGAGCCCAGGCCGCCGACCAGCGGGCCGTCTACCGCGACCGCCGTGCCGAAGTCATCGACGGTGTTTCGCATGACCTGGACCCAGCCGAATGTCTGAACCGGGTTCCGCCAGGAGATGGCGGCCGCCGATGGACTCGAGCCGACGTCCACGGCGAGCAGATCAGTAGGCGCCGGGACCGCCTGCACGGTCGATATCGGCGTCGGATAGTCGGCATAGTCGCCCGGCGCCCCTTGGCCGGGAACGAAGGCGACGCCGAACTCGATCTCCGCATCGTTGGGGAGAACCGACGTCTGCAGCTGCAGCGACGGGCCAGTCACCTCCACCGGCTCGGGGAATTCGAGGTTCCACGACTCGACGCCGACGACGCGCCAGCGCAGCACAACGCCATAGTCGTCGCGGCCGGGATCCTCGATCGTGATATTGAGCCGCGGCGTCGTCCCGCTGAAAAAGACCTCAACAAACTCGATGACCGGAACGCCGGTCACCTGCGCCGCGGCCGCCGGGGCGACGCCAGGACCATCGCCCTCCTCGGTCGCCGCGTTCCAATCATAGGCGGTCGGGTCGGCCGAGATGAACTCGATGCGGACCAGGCGGTTGACCAGGTCGAGCGTCATGCTGGTGACCTGGACGACGACATCCCACATAGACGCCGGCGCGGCGCGGTTGCGGAGCCGGAAATACGCCTGCTCGAGCTCGTCCTCGTCGTCGGACAGGTCGATCTCGACGAACCCGTCATAGTCGGCGTTCAACCGCGCGAAGGCGGCCTTGGCAAGCCGGCGAGCCTGGCTGTTGTTGTCGACCCATTTCCGCTCGAACGGCTGGGGATGCTCGCCCAGGGCGGCGATCGACGCCGCGTCCTGCCACGGCTGGGTCTCGACCATCGTCCAGTCATGATCGGGCGAATTGAACGCGACGACGAGGCTGTTGCAGACGTCCTCCTGCCGGCGAACCTTGCGCCAGCGGAAGCGCCGGATCCGGTCCTCGTCCAGCGTCACGGTCGGGGCGACGTACTTTCCCGCCAGGACAACGAAGGCGCCGTCGCCGCGCTCGATCCAGATCCCGTCATAGGTCGAGGTGAACAGCTGCCGGACCTGCTTCGGCGGCGTCCGGCTATTGAACACGGCGAACAGGCGATAGCGATCGATCGTCCCGCCAGCCTTTAGGGCCACCTGCTCCTCGCAGACGTCGGCCGCGACGGTCAGCTGCGCGAGCGTCGGCAGGAAGCGATAGTCGAAGTCCTGCCCATAGACGAACCACTCGGTGTGGACATGGGCGACGACGGGGTTCCGGGTCCACGCCCAGGTCGCCGGGTTATCGCGGCGCTGGGCGCCGGACCCGCCCGGCATGGTCGAGTCCGCGCGCCAGTCATAGCACTTCATCCACCGGCCGACCGCCGACCCCTGCGTCGGGCCGTTGGGGTAGATGATCTGCACGATTTCGGACTTAACGCCCTTGGCGATGATGGCCATCGTCGCCACGCCGTCCGCCCGGTGCGCCGCGGTCCACTCGCCGGCGGAAGCCGTCGTCACCTCGGCATAGACCGGCGAGGGGGTGGCGCCGACGCGCGAGTAGATGCGGATCGTATCGTTCTCGGCGCCACTGCGCTGATAGCGGCCGTCCGCGCCCTGCTGGACGATCGCGCCGACCAGGGTCACCGGGTCATCGTTGAGATAGAACGAGTCGATCGCATGCACCGGGCCGCGGCAAAGGGCGATGACGTCGATCGTGACGTTGCCGACCGTCCGCCAGTAGAGCAGCGGGCCGGACAGGCGCCCCTCGCCGAACGCGTACTGCTCGGGCGGGATCGGCTGCTTCACCGGGAACTTCTGGCTCTCGGGATCGGGCGAATCGTTCAGCCCCAGGAGCTCCGAGACGCCATAGGCGATCGCGGCGTTGGCGACGGCGAGCGCGATCTGCTTTGCGGCCGCGATGATGAAGGGCAGGGCTTGAGGCATCAGGGCACTTCCCAGGCGACGACTGGACGGGTCCGGGCGACGGCCACGCCACCCTCTGGCGCGACTGTAGACCAGAACCCGTCCGCGACGCACACCGCGCCCATCAGCCGGATCCGGGGATCATCGGAGCGGATCACCCCTACAGCGCCCAGCGAGGGCCGCTGGGCGCGCAGGAGGCCCGCCTCGGCCGCCGCGACCTCCATGACCCGGGCAAGGCCCCTGCCGGCGCTGACGAAGGCCAGAGCGCCATCCTCGTCGGCATAGGAGCCGCGCCAGCGCCGGGCCGGATCGACGCCGGTGCGCTCGAGAACCCAGGCGGCCGGGTAGAGACAGCAATCCCAGGAGCCCCAGACGAACGGCCGCTCCACGGCCGCCGCCTGAAACGCCATCAGCGCGGTGGCCAGATCCGGGAACTGCCCTCGTTGAGGCTCGGGACGAACTGGAAGCCCAGATCCCCGCCGGTCGCATACTGCGGCGTCCAGAACTGCAGGCCCGGCCGGTTCGCGTCGACCAGCGCCGTGCTCATGGAAAGGGTCACGCCCCATGTCTGGCCATCCTCGTCCGGCTCCATCGCCACCGCCACCTCGTCCAGGAGGCCATCCCATAGCCATCGGACCTCGTGCAGCGGCGACCAGAGTCGGTCATAGCGCATGTGGCCGAACCGCGCCTGGACACCGGAGTGGGTCATATCGGCGAAGGTCGAGTCGATGATATCCACGGCGCGGGGGTCGACGCCGGACAGGACGATGTTAACCCGCCGGGCCTCGCCGTTGAAAAGTCGATCGAGCTCGGGAAGGCCCTTCACGTCGCCGACCCCGTCATAGATCGCCGACGACGGGTCCAGGTCGTTCGCCGCCAGCCGGATGGGACCGTGGCCGGTCCAGCATCGCAGCGGGTCGGGCGACAAGGCGAGGCGGAAGAAAATCCCGCGGTTGGCGTTGTCCGCCAGATTGATCCGGCCGGCGCCGGGCGTGAGGCTCACCAGCGGGCCTCCTCGAACTCGGCCGTGAGATCAGCCCAGCGGTTCCACTCGAGCATCTGCAGGAACGTCTCCCAATTCGTCATCCGCATGGTGCAGGAAGGATTGGCGAAATCGAGCTCGGCGCCAGACGCGATATCGAACCGGAGCGGCGGCGAGATTTCCGCGCTGAGGGTCATGCCCTCGGCGGTCGTCTCGGACTCGAGCACCCGGATGATGCGATGCATGCGCCAGCCGGCGTCCTCGTCATAGACCGAGAACTCCATGCCGGCCTGCACCTCGCTTGAGTCGGCCGTCAGCTGAACGACCGAATCATAGAGCGACCCGCTGGCCGTCGACGACGCGATCACATAGACGCCGGCGAAGTGAGCTCCATCGGAGAAGGTGCTCTGGTCGGAAAAGGGGACGCCAGACTCGCCGCCGCCGCTGTTGGCCGCTCCGATCGTCACCGGCGCCCGGACCCAGGGATAGCGAAACACCCGGAACAAGCCGAGCGTCGACGCCAGCCCCTGCACGGCCTGGGCGGCGAGAACCCGGTTGCGGCAATAGACCGGGATGGTCGAATAGCGCGCCTCCCAGATCGGGCCGCCGTCCAGGGTGTCCAGCAGCTGCAGCTGCGAGACGGAGTCGGGGCCCTTCTTGATGCCGCCGCGGTACCAGAACGCGGGGTGCTTCGGCGTCAGGACCGAGAACGGCCATTCAGAGATCAGGCTGGGCATGGCGCTATCCGAACGACGGGGGTTTGATCTTGCCGCGCATAATGCCCTCGTTGGACGCCGCGACCACCCTACCCTCGAAATTCCGGTCCATGCTCATCAGCATGGCGCGGAGCTCATCGATCTCCCGCTTGCCGGCGCCGCGGGCGTCGACATAGAGCGCGCCGCCATCGCCGCCGCCGAACGCGTCCTTATTCGACGTGACGCTCAGGCCCGCCGCGCCGGCATAGATCGGCTCAGGACCGGCCTCGCCAGCAATGCCCCACTCGCCGGGACGGAGTCGACCACCGGTGGCGAACCCGCCGGCGAAGTTGGAAAAGATGTTGCTGATCCCCTTCGCCGCCTGGGCCTGCAGGAACTCGATCAGCATCTGCGCGAGGGCCTTCTTGATCGTCAGCACACCGCCCTTGAAGTCCGTGATCAGCTGGGCGGCGCCTTCCGCCAGGCCGTCGACCATCCGCTGCAGGGCGTCCTGCATCTGCTCATGGGCCATGATCTGCTCGGCCGACGTATCGCGGACCAGGTCATAGAGCCTGCGCTGCAGATCGATTTGCGTCTGCAGCCGCGCCATCTGAGCGACGTCGCCCTCGGCCTCGGCGGCGAGATACTCGGCCTCGAGCGCGGCGAGCTCGGTGGCCGCGGCGATGCGCGATCGCTGCAGGTCATCCTCGGCCTTCTGCAGATCCTGCTGCTCGCGGGTCATGTACCCGGACGCGCCGGACGACTGCTGCAGATCGCGGATCGCGCGCTCGGTCTCGCCGGCGTCGGCCGCCGCCTGCAGATCCTTGATTCGCTCCTGGGCCTCGAACAGCGCCTGAGCGCCAGCGCGGGCCCGGCCGTAGGCGGTCTCAAGGTCGACCAGCTGGCCCTCGAGGGTGGCCATCGCTGCAGCCGCGTCGGCGTTGTTCTCGGCGAGCGCGCGGTTGGCCTCGATCTGCTCCATGATCTCCCGGCGCAGATCGGCATAGGCGCGGTCGATCGACTGCAGGCGCTGCTCGAGCGGGGCAAGGCCGCCGCCGAACGCCTGAACCTCGTCCGCCAGATCGCGGACCTCCACGCGGAACTCCTCGGCCTCGCGCGCCAGGCCCTCGAGCTCGAGATCCCGAATCCGCTCCTCGGTCGTCGCCATCGACGCGGCGAACGCCTCCATGTCGACGCCGGCGGCCTTCGCCTCCTCCGCGAGCTCCTCGATCCGCCGGCGCAGATCGGCCGCCTGCTGCATGGAGCGGGGCAGGACGTTCCGATCGAAGGCCCGGTCGATCGAGTCGTTCACGCCCTCGAGCGCCTCCTCGAACTTGTCGGTCGCCTTGACCAGCTGCTCGGCCGCGCGGTCGGCCTGCGACCTCGCCGACCCGCCGCCACCACCGCCACCGGTCGCATCGGCCGCAGGAGCCGCAGGAGGGGGGGCAGCAGGGGCAGCAGGGGCAGCGGACGCCGCTGGGGCCGCCTGACCGCTGACGGCCGCCTGACGACGCCGGACGACGTTCAGCAGGCCGTTGAGCTCGCGGATGCGGTCCTTCGCCCATTGGATCAGCGGGCCGAGCTTGTCGGCAATCCAGCCCTTCACGCCCTCGTACAGGTTCCGCGCCCAGGCGATCGCGCCCCGGGCCATAGCCGCGACCGCGTCGACCAGGCCGGGGAACCGCGCCTCGATCCAGCCGAGCGTCGCGGCGATGCGGTCGCCGATGTAGTCTTGAACCGCGCCGGCGATGGCCTCCACCACGCCGGTGATCCCGGGCAGGATGTTCTCGAGCGCGCCCAGGAGGCCCTCGGCGAAGTTGGCGAACAAATCCCCGGCCGCGTCCAGTGCGCCGGCGAAGTCGCCGGACAGCAGCGCCTCGATGATTCGGACGAAGTCGGTCACCACGCCGATCAGGGTCGCGATGACGTCCACGATGGTCGAGAGGGTCCGCCCGGCGAAGACACCGGCCATCTTGAGCAGGAAGCCGGCGACCTCGGCGACCATCCACATGATCGTCCGCACGAAGTCCGCGATGGGCCCGACCGAGAGCTCGGCCATCAGGTCGCCGATCTTGCCGAACAGATTCTGGAAGGCGGGCAGCAGGTTCCCCTGCACCACCGCCATGATCGCCTCGAACGCTTCGACCAGGACGCCGCGGAATTCCCAGAGCGCAGCGCCGACCAGGACGATGGCCGCCGCCCAGGGGGCGAGGTAGGCGATCAGGGCGCGGATCGCCAAGCCGACGCTCGAGATGCCGGCAGTCACCATCGCATCGGTGAACAGGGTGACGAACGACGCCCAGAGCGGGGCAAGGTTGCCGATCGCGCCGACGAAGGCGCCCAGCGCCCAGAGCAGCGGGCCGATGGCGGCCGCGACGCCGGCGACGGCGACGATGAACGTCTGCATCCCTGGCGTCATGTTGTTGAAGGCGTCCAGCACCCGGACAACCATCGGCTCGATCGCCTCGAGAACGCGCAGGGCGACCGCGCCAATGGTCTCCTGGAACTCGCGCCAGCTGTCTATGGCATCTGCTCCGGGGACCGCCTCGCGGGCCGCCAGACCAGCGCCCATGAACTGCCGCTCGAGCTCGGCGAGAATCACGTTCTGGGCGTCCATGATTCGCCCTTGCTCGACGAACCCCTTGATCATGTCCTTCTGGGCTTTGGAGAACTGGATCCCGGCGCGGCCCATCGCGGTGATGCCCTTCACCGGATCGTTCATCGCCTTCCCGATCATCACGGTGGCGGGCTGGAGCTCCATCTGCAGGCTGGTCGCCATATCGACCGCGGCGCGCTGGGCCCGGTCGAACTGCTCGCCGGCGACCCGGCCGAACGTCAGCATGGCGCTGGTGACGTTTCGCAGGATGTCGTCATCGTCGAAGGTCGACAGGCGCTGCAGCTGCTTCGCGGAGTCCTGCAGCTGCTCGGACGTCTTGCCGCTGGCGTTCCCCATCGACTGCAGGCGCGACTCGACCTGGGCGATGGCATCGCGCGACTCGGCCGCCGCCTTGGCCGAGGTAGCCATCAGCGCGACGAACGGCGCCGTGATCGCCAGGGTCATCCGCTGGCCGGCGGCCTCGAGGTTCTGGGAGATGCGCTGGGCGTCGCGGGCGAACCGCTGGATGGCCTTGCTGGCCTTCCCCATGTCCTGCTCGAACTGCGCGACGGACGCCGACAGATCCGCCCGGAGGGCGCCGATCACCGCAGCCATGACTTACTCCCTCGGCTTCTTCTTCCTGATCACGTTCGCGCCCATCTGCTGGGCGAGCCCGATGATAGTCGACCGGATGGCCTGCGCCGACATAACACGCGCAGGGTCCAGCTTCCTAAGCAGCTGCTTGAGATCGGGGAGACGCTTGGAGCGGCGCAGGTTCTGGCCCTGCCAGTGACCCCATAGGGTCAGCTTGTGCTCGCGACGGGCGCGAAGGGCGGCCCCGCCCAGGAGGGCATGAAGCTCGCGGAAGGTGTAATCCCAGAAAAGGTGAGGCGGCAGACCAGCGGCCGCCGCCTCCACCATCATCTCGTCCAGGGTCAGCGGGTCGGGATCGGGGCCTACTGACCGGCCGCCGGGGGGCTGGGCTTCGCCGGCGGGGCCGCCGCCTCCATGCCCTCGGTCAGGGCCTGCGCGACTTCGCCCATGTCCGCGCCGTCCAGGAGCGCCAGCACGTCCTCCCAGGACAGGTCGGGGTGCTTGGACTGCAGCCCCGCCCAGACGACGTCGACCATGCCGCGCATGTTCTTGGCCTTGTCCGGGATCGCGGCGCGAACCTCGGTGTCGTTGGCGAGGCCCCAGCGCTCCTGAAGCGCGAGGAAGAACTTGATGCTGACCCGGATCGTATAGGTCTGGCCCCCGATGACGATGCGGCGATCCTGCAGGGACGCGGTCAACCGGTGACCTCCTCGATCGTCAGCGTCGGACGGCCCGACACCTTGATGGTGCCCTCGAACGACATCAGGTCGTCCATCGGGATCGAGACGTTCTGGCCGGTCAGGATGCCCTGGAAGTCCAGATAGACCTCGGGCTCGCCGGGGCAGGCGGGGACCAGGATGCGCCAGGAGCCGCGGCTTTCACAGGACTCCTTGTCGAACTCGGCCATCAGGCCGCCGTCGCCCTGGCCCTGGGTGTCGTCGCGCGGGAGCCAGTTGGCCGAGAACGAAACCTCGCCCCCGTCCTTCAGGCCGCCGATGAACTCCCGCCAGCCGCCGGCCGACAGCATGGTGGTGGTGTCATGGGTCTCGCGCGAGATCGACGGGCCGTCGATGCTCTTGATCCCCAGGATGGTGGTGAAGTCTTCCGGGGAGCCGATGCCGGTCCCCTTCTGCAGCAGCGCACCAAAGCCGGTGCGGGCGTCGTCGTCGGCCATCGTTAGACCTCCCTGTTCCAGATCGAGAACTCGAGCATCCTACGACGGAGCCGAGGGCCAGCCCGCTCGGTCTCAGGGACCGGCTGGTCGGCGTCATTGATACAGGACGACCGGTCTATCGCACAAGGCGCGCTGGCGGGGCCGCCCTTGAACCCATGCAGGAGGCGACGGACCAGGAGCGCTAGGGCCTCGCAGTCCGAATACCCCTTGTCGGAATAGACATCGACCTGCAGGCGCACCGACTCGATTCCGGCCTCGCCCAGCATGGTGGTCTCGCCGCGGCCGGTGATGCGCTGCAGGATGATCAGCGGGAACTCCGGGGCATCCGGCCACTGCATCGGATAGACGCGATCGCCCAGGACGGCGACGATGGGAGCCTGCTCGAGCAGGAGCTCGCGGACTCGGGTGACGATCATAGGCGGATCCCCGCTGCTTTGGCCTGCCGGCGGGCAAGGCGCCGCGCCGACTTGTCGATCTGGATCCAGAGCTCGGCGGCGAAGTCGCGCAGGATCTGGTCCTTATGCTGCTCCCAGGCCGGACGCATGAACGGCTGGGCCGGCATCGCGCCGACGAACTTCCGAGTCCGCTTCTGGTACCGCGGCCCGGTGCCGAACTCGGCGAGGGTGCCGGGGCCGCGAGGGGCCGAGCCGATCCAGACATAGGCGGTGTTGGGATTATAGCGATAGCCGGACCCGCGACGCTGCCGGCGCGACAGGGTGCTCGAGACGGCGATCTTATCCGCCATCCGCCCGGTGTGCTTCGGCGCCAGGCGCTGGGCCGTCTCGACGGCCGGCTTGGACGCATTGAGCAGGGCCCGCTTCAGCGTCGCCTTGATCAGCCGGTCCTGGCCGAGCCCCATCAGCGCCGCCTCAAGCTCGCGGGCGCCGACGATCTCCATATGGATCAGGCTGTTTTTACGGCTCACCGCTCACGCCCTCGTTGCCGCGAGAGCCGCGCTGGTCCGGCCGGGTCGCGCAGAGCAGGCCGATCAGGTCGTCGCGCTCCTCGAGGGGCACGGTCCCGACGATCTCATAGATGCGGCCCTTGTAGAGCACCCGGTGAGTCTCGGGCGCGATCGCCCGGCTCTTCGGCGAATCGCGGACGTCGAAGCGGATATCGAACTCGCGCAGGACGCCGCCGACGGTCGGCTTCTCGATCCCCTGGGACCGGGGCACCCGACGCGCCCAGAGCTTGAAGTCGTCATCCCAGGTCGAATCGATCACGTCGCCAGCGGCGTCCTTCGTCTCGACGCCGGTCTGGATCTGGATGCGCCGATCGAGGGCGCCGGCTGCGACGTAGGACATGGAGCGCTCCGGCCGGGCGGGATGCCCAGCGGGAAGCTACTACGCCGGGCGGCGATTGAGAACGAACGTCTCGATGCCGTCGCGGCCGAGCGCGGTCTCGGTCGCCAGGACGTCGACGACGTCGAACCCTTCCCGATCGGCGAAGGCGCAGAACCCGGCGCGGGTGAAATACCAATAGTGCTCATCCGGCCGGTAGTGGCGCGACGCCAGGACATGGGCGACGTCGTTGAAAATCGGGATGCTGACGATGGCCACCCGGGCGGCCGCGCGCAGCGCCCAGCGCGGGTCTCGGATATGCTCGAGCGAATCCCAGAACGTCACGACGTCATAGGTCTCCTCGAGGGAGCCCAGCTGGCCGTGCTCCTCGAGATAGGAGATCCCGGCCGGGTTCACGTCCGCGCCGAACCGCCGGATCCATTCTTGGCCCTCGAGCGACCGAAGGAAGGCGCCGTCGCCGATGCCGACATCGAGCAGCGAGATCGGGTCAGACCACCCGCCGTGACGAACGACCAGGGCCGCGCGGAATCTGTTGAGCGCGATCGCCATCGGAGTCTGGCTCATCGCCCGATAGCGCTGGAAATACTCCCCGTCATAGACGCCAGCGTTCTGGACCTCGAGAAAGCCGACCCCGTCCTGCTGGGACCAGATCAACCGCGCGCCATCCTGGGCGATCACCGACTCGAGCATAGCTTAACCCCCTGCTGCGCCGCCCAGACCTCGAACTGCTCGAGCGGGCGGTCGATCCTCTTGTCGCACCGGTGCTGCTTCTCGGTGCACATGCAGAACTTAGACGGGACGGCGAACCCGAGTCGACTCGAGTCGGCGCGACGGTCGACGATGATCTCCGGGGCGTTGTGGGCGCCGTTGCCGCCCAGATAGATGAAGCACCGGGTCCGCAGCGCCAGGGCCGCTGGAACGATCCAGCCGACCCCGCCGACCACCACGTCCGCCTGCTTGATCAGCTGCAGCAGGTCCATCGCCGTGAGCTCGCCGCGCACATAGGCGAGATCGCAGACCGGCATCCCGCCGACCAGCCACTCCTGCTGGGGCTGCAGGTCGGCCACCGCGATGACGAAGTGCGATTCGGACAGGCGCTCGGCCGCGGCGTTCACATAGGCCGGGTCCGGCGACCTCGAGGCGTTGTGCCACTCGGCCCGCTCGGTCACCGGCCGAACGATCGCCAGCGGACGGCCTCCGGTCTCGATCGCGAACGGCTCGCCCAGGTCGGGCAGATCCCAGCGGAAGGGGCTATCGCCCAGGGGCAGGCGCGACTCCATCGCCTCCATGATCGACTGGCCGGTTCCGAGGCACTGCGCGCCGTAGGCGATCTGGACCGTCCGGCCGCCCTGACGGGGATGCCATCGGCCGCGATAGGCCGACTCGTTCTTCGCCTGGGTGCGCAGCCGGGTCTGCGATCGCACCGGCCGGACGTTCTCGAGATCCGAATAGAGCTCTGGCCACGGCGTCTGCAGGTAGACCACCGACTCGCGTTTCGAGGCCGCGCGGATGAACGGCCGCTGCATGATGTTGTCGCCCAGGCCGAACATGCCCCGGACGAACAGGGGAGAGCTCCCGCGTCGATGTTCGCGCATCACCAGAACTGGCGATACTGGCCGAGCAGGGACGTCGCGCCGAGCTCCACGGCCGCCAGGCCATACTTCGGATCGGCCGCGCCCAGCATTTCCCGGTGCCGGTAGTAGTGGCCGGTCACCATCAGCAGGACGGTGCGCAGGCCGTCCTCGATCGGGAGATCGCCGCCGGTCTCGTCGGCCGCGTCGAAGCCGGCCGAGAACCGGACCCGGACGCAGTCCTCCGGTTGCCAGAGCGCCGGCCGGTCGAAGTCGGAAAGGAATCGCAGCTTGAACGACCGGGCCTCCCGGCTGGTCCAGAACTGCAGGGGGTCGATAGGATCCCAGACGTCGCGGTCGGACTGATACTCGACCTCGGTGACCTCGCGCAGCGGGCCGCGCAGGACATCGACGGCGCCGGTCCACCACTGGCTGGCCGAGAGCTCATAGACGGTCGGGAGCATCACATACCCGGTGCGCCGCTCGATGAAGGCGCAGGCGCCCCTGCAGAACCGCTCCACGGTGTCCGCCTCGTCATCCGGGTCATCGACCCTCAGATCCTCACAGACCTCGTCCACGGTGACCGGAAGGCCGCCGGTCGAGATCTTGCGCAGCTGGGCACCTCGGCCGGGCAGACGCGGACCCAGGACCGTCACCGCGTTGCGAATGAAGTTGTCGCCGTCTTCAAAGCTGATCGACGTCATCCCAGGGCCTCCATCAACGGCCGCCGCGGGAAGGCCGCGAGGCGCGAGTGCGAGGCGCAGTTTATGACCTCAACGCCCCAGGACTCCAAGGCCGGTGCTTGGGCGTCCAGCGCCGCGCCCCAGCGATCGACGCCGGCCTGCCTGGGATTGTTCAAAGGGGACGGATGCCGGCCATGCCAGTGCAGGCCCTTCTCGATGCTGCAGTCGAAGCCGCAGAGCAGGAGCCGGCGGGCGCCGAACTGGACCGCCAGATTGATCGCCTGGAAGCCGCTGTTCGCCGCCCAGCCGACGACGCCAGGTCGGTCGATCACGAGATGGTCGACCTTCCTGACGGTGACGAGGCGCAGCCCCGGGATGGTCAGGGACCGCGCCTGCGTTATGCGAAGGCCGCCGAATCCCCCGAGGCCGCCGATGTGGTGTCGCCACCACCCGGCGTCGGCGCCGTAGAGGGCGTCGGCCCAGGGGCAGAGTCGGACTGCGTCGTTGACGGCGAACCACCGGACGTCTCGCCCCGCCGCGTCCCGCGCTGCCTCAAAGTCGATCCGCCGGTTTGAGGGCCCGCCGGCGACGATGACGACCGTGCACCCGGACCAGTCGGGGAACCACTCGGGGCGGGCAGGGTGCGCTTCGGCTTCGGCTCTGCGGACTTCGCCGCTGTCCGGGCTCCGGGTCCGCGTGGGCTGTCCGGCTCCACCTTGGCGCCGGGGACGGGAGCGGCCGGCCGGCGCGTCCGGGGCTCCGGCCGAGGGCGGGACGGCTCCTGCACCTTGGCGTCGGGGTCGACCGCGGCGACCAGGCGCGTCTGGGACAGCTGCTGATAGCGAGCCGGCGTGATCTCGAGAACGCCATCCGGCGCGGCCTTCTTGCCTGGGTAGCGAACCCAGAACCGGGTGCCGACGCGGACCCGTTTTCCTTCAGCGCCGCCATAGGGGCGCTTCACTTCGATGAGCATCCTGGAACTCCTCTGCAGGGACAGGTCCGTTCATGCCACGAAAAAGGCCCCCAGCGGAAGCCGAGGGCCTGATCGGAGCGGGTGGAGCGTTGACTGCTGTGTGGCCTGGCTCGCAGGCGCTCCCCCGTCCTGACGGTTGTCGATGCCAGAGGGCCGAGGCCCAGGGCTGTCTCCACCGCCGCTTTCTGAGCCTCTCCCCGCGGGCGTCCCCCCGGATCAAAGAGCAGGGAAATACAAACGCCTCCCCCGGCCACTCGAAAACACAACGCCTATGAGCATAGAAAAACCCCCCGGCGCAAGTCCGGGGGGCTCTCCATTCCAACGCTGGCCGGAAGCTCGCGCTACCCGGCAGGCCGGATTAGCCCGTCACGACTTCGTCGAAGTCGCCGTAGATCAGAGCCTCGGGGCGCGACACCTCGAGGGCGAGACGCTCTTCGGCGCGGATCGTCACCATGTTCTTGATGAAGTTGTCGCGGTCCTCGGTCGAGATATCGACGACCGACTCCTCACGATCCCAGAGCATGGCGGCCATCTGGAAGTTGCCGACCAGGAACTCGCCCTCCTCCACCGCCGTCGTATCGATGACGGGCAGGCCCCAGAGCGTCGGGCCGAGCAGACCGCGGGGGTTCGCCCAGACATAGGCGCCGTCATCGGTCTTCGTGAGCTCGATCTCCTCCCAATCGGAGGGGTGGAGAACGATCGCGTCGGCGCGATATTCGGCGAGCCGGACCTGGGTCATGGCGCGACGGACGACGTCGATGCGGGTGTCGCCGGCGCGGACCCGAGCAACGTCGAACGGGGTCGCCTGCGGGATCAGGCCGAGCAGGTTCTGACCGGTGCCGTCGCCGGACAGGATCTGGTCCTCTTCCTCGATCTCGAGGCCGAAGCGCATGCGGGTGTCGATGTAGGACTGCAGGGCGGGAACGTCCTGCAGGATCTGCTTCGACGCCTGGATCCAGTGGGCGATGGTGCGCACCGGGGTCGTCTGCAGGGTGAACTCGAGCGACGACTCGGGCTTTTGCGCACCCTCGGCGACCGGGGCCGCGTTGTTGGTGAAGCCCGTCTCCTGGACGAACTCGATCGAGTTGCTGGTCGTCCGGCCGACCGAGAGCAGATCGCGGATGGTCATCGCCCGGTCGGGCTGGCGGATGATCCCGGGATTGCGCTGCGGAACAATCAGGTCGCCGGCCGCGCCGCCACCCGACGTCAGGCTGGTGATAGCCTTCACGCCGATGCGGATGCGCGACTTGTCGCCGCCGGTCTTCAGCCACTCTTGGAACTTTTCGTCCTCAACCACGGACTTGCCGACCGAGTCGCGCTGGCCGCCGCGGTTGTCGTTGGCCTTCAGCTGGGCGACCAGCTGCTCGAGCTCGGCGAACTTGGTCGCCAGAACCTCGCCCTTCTTGGCGGCCTCGGCGAGGCCCTCCTTGACGCCTGCGGCGATTTCGCCGGTCTCCTTGATCGAGGCGGCGGCCTTCTCGGTCCAGGTGCGGACCTCGTCGTGCTGCTCCTTCAGGGACGTCTTCAGGCCCCGGAATTCCTTGACGAGGGTGGCCGGGTCCAGATCCTCCTCCTTCTTGCCATAGCGGGCGACGTCGGAAGCGGTGGGCTGGGCCAGGGCGAAAGCGCCGGCGGCGAGATGGGCGGCGGCGGAAGTGCGAAGGGCGCTGGTGCGCATGATGGTCTCTCCGAAAGGAAGGTGGGTCAGGGTTTAGAGGGCGGGCAGCTTCAGCGGCGCAAGGTCACCGAGGGATCGGATCGCCTCCACCACATCGTCCGCTTGATCCGCCTGACCAGCCTCCCGCTGGCGCCAGGCGCGGAACCCATGCCGATTGATGGTCTCGGCATCGGATCGTGAGAGGTTCAGCTTCTCCCGAAGGAACCCTTCGAATTCCCGCTCGGTGAGCGGTTCGCCTCGAGCGATGCGGGCCTTTACCGCATCGATCTGAGCTTCTCGGAGCGCGGGGAACGTCACGACGGACGTCTCGCGCAGATCCAGTTTCTTGAGCTTGCGGGGCTCGGTGTCGGCCATGCCCCAGGGGTCGGCCTCCACCTCGTAGTAGCCGATCGACAGACCGCCGACGTTCTGGGCCTTCACGTCGGACCAGGCTTCCTTCCCGCGCTGGGTCTCGAGGTTGAGCAGGCCCGTCAGCTTCAGGCCGACGTCGTCCTCCTCATAGGCATGCCAGCCGCCGATGGGCTGGTCCGACCGGTGCTGCCAGAGCATCGGGATCGGGCGCTTGCGCTTTTTCCACTCGCGCAGCGATTCCTTGAACGCGCCCTTCAGGACGGTCTCGCCGTAGGAGTCGACCAGGCCGAACTTGGACCCATAGCCGTAGATCGTGCCCTCGGGGGCATCGTCGCCCTCGCCGGCCGCTCGGATATGAATCTCGCCATGCGAGGCTTTGACCAGGAGATCGGTCAGCGACTCGTCCCGCTTTGCGCCGAAGCGCGAGGGGTTATGGCAGGAGCGGAAGGTCCGCATGGGGCTTATCCTCGAGGCCGAGCCAGGACCGGAAAGCTGATCGCAGCTGGGCGTCCTGGGAGCCGTTATCCCCCAACATCGCCAGCGGGACAAGATTCACCTGCGCGAGCAGCTGATCGCCGCCAGGCATCGACCCGCGCTCGAGCAGGGCGCGACCCTCGTCCGGGGTCAGCAGGCTGTTCTGCACGGCCTGGGTGATGAAGTTGATTCGCGCCGTGCTGTTCACCGCCAGGAGGGCGTCGGCGTTCATCTTGCAGTAGAGGCCGCGGGCGCGCTCCTCCACCGTCATCAGGCGCTTCGCCACCGCCTGCTGGGTCCGCACGATGCGCTGGCGCAGGCCGAGGGTCTGCCAAGCCTGGATGATCGAGTCCACGCCCGATCCCCACATGGTCTGGCCCTCGACGGCGTGGCCGAGCAGGATCGGGGGCATGCCGAACCACCGGCCGGTGTCCTCGATCTGGAAGCGGCGGGTCAGCAGGAGCTCGGCGTCTACGGACGACATGTTCATCGGGGTGAACGTCATCCCTCCCTCGAGGATCATCATGCCGCCGGCGTTCGCCGCGCCCATGTATTCGCGCATGATCTTCTCGAGCTTCTCCCGGTCCTCCGGGTTCAGCACCTGGCCGGCGTTGAGGAAGCCGCTGTTGCGCAGACCCGAGGCAAACAGCTTCCCGGCCGTCTTCTCGGCCGCCATCGCCAGCGACATGGTCTGGGCGCCGTAGCTGACGGTCGACATGCCGCGCCGGCCGCCCAGGGAGAAGCCGGGCAGGTTGAAGACGTCCTCGCGGGGCAGATCGATCTTGCGGCCGCGCGGGTCCGTGTATTCCCAGCGCCAGTCCGTGCCCTGGGCGTTCTCGACGTCGCGGGCCCGGGTCGGGTCCATCAGCGTGAGGGCGACGACTCGAGTCCGGCTGTTGTTCCAATGCTTGCGAGCGAGGCCCTCGCCGACAAGCTCCTGGCACCCGTACATCTGCTCCCAGAACTCCATCGGGCTCTGGTCGGCATTCGGCGAGACGCGCATCAGCTGGTCGGTATCGCCGCCGCGCTCGGCCTGCGGCCCGGACCCGTCGTCGGTAAACATCCCGACCGGCAGGCTGGCGATGGTCTCGGCGGTGAGTCGGACGGCGCGGTTGACCGCCGACAGCATCATCGCCTTCTGGGGGGTCACCGCCTCCCCCGCCCAATTCTCGGTACCGAAGAAATGGCCCCAGAACCCTGTGCTGTTGCGCAGGTTGATTCGCTGGCCGACCCATCCCAGGGCGGACTTGACCAGGCCGGGTCGAGCGCTGCGGGTCTTCATCGTGCAATCACCGGCCGGTTGAGGAAGCCGCTCAGGTCCATCTTCGGAAGGCGCATCTCGGCTGCTCCGACCGCCTGGGCGAGGGCGACGATGCCGTCAATCCTACCGACAGCCTTCTTTTTATCAAAGACCCGGTTGCCGACGCCGCTGGGATCCTGACGGATCGCCACGCTGGACACCTGCGCGCGAGTGACCAGGGACGGCTGCACCCGGATCTTGCGCTCCATAATCCGCCCCTCGAGCGCCTTCACCGAGTCGGGCATCCAGAGCGGGTTCTCGAGCGCCTTACCGTCCGGGCCCTTCACCGGCTCCCCGCGGCGATCGCGCAGGACGCCGCCGCGCCGGAAGCCCTGCGGATGCTCGATCCAGGGCAGGTGGACGCCCTGCTCGATCATCTGGTCCTCCAGCGACTTGTGGGCATAGTTGTCATAGGCGGCATATCGCAGATCGAACTGCTGGCCGATGTGCGCCAGCCGCGGCGCGAGATGCTCGGGGCGGATCACCTTGCCGGGAACGGCCGTGATCAGACCATCCTGGACCCATCGCCGGTAGGGCAGGCGGTCCTTCTTCTCGGCGTCCTCGAGGGTGTCGAGCGGCTTGAAATACTCGATCCAGCAAAGCAGGTCGTCGCCCTCGGGGAAGGCGAAGGCGATCGCGGTCAGGTCGAAGGCATAGGACAGGTCGAGGCCGACATAGAGCTCGGCGCCATCGAACTCGGTCCCCAGGGCATAGCCGCCGCCCTCGAGCTTGTGACGCCCCAGGTTCTGCAGGCCGAGGCCCGGCTTGGCGAACTCGGTCAGCTGCTCCTCGATATCGATCCAGGAGCCGCGGGTGATCCAGCCGACGTCGGCGTCGGTCCATTCGCAGAAATTCAGGCGCCGGACGATGTTCTCGCGGCCCGGTACCTGCCGGGCGTCGCGCACCTGGTCCTCGAGATACTGGACCGTCGTCGTGATCCCCAGGCCCGGATTGGTCTTAGGCCAGCAGGACGAGTCCTCGAGCGGATCGTCGCCGGGGTCGAGCGCCATGATGTAGATGAAGAATCGCCGGTTGGTCCGCAGGCCCTCGAGGATCGCCACGCCATCCTCGTGCCATTCCCAGCAGACGGACGTCCGGTCGAAGCCGCTGTTGGTGATGATGAAAAGCAGGGGCTGGCGCCGACCCTTGAAGCCAGCGATCAGCATGTCGACGGTATATCGGTCCTTGTGCTCATGGAGCTCATCGACCAGGCCGCAATGGACCCGCTGGCCCGACTTCTGCTTGTCGGCCGATAGCGGCTTGAAGATCGAACCGGACTGCCGGTGGGTCAGCTGCCAGACCGGGTTCTTGCCGGACTCGACCAGGCGACGCGACAGGAGCGGGCTGGTCTTCTTCATGGCCACCGCGTCCTGGAACAGGATGTGCGCCTGCTCCTTCTTGCCGGCGGCCGAGTAGACCTCGGCCTTCTGCTCCTCGTCGGCGATCATCATCAGCAGGCCGATACCGGCGGCGAAGGGCGACTTGCCGCACCCCTTCCCGCCCTCGATGTAAGCGCGGGTGAAAAGCCGATAGCCGGTCCCCGCATCGCGCCAGCCGTTCAAGCTGCCGGCGACGAAGACCTGCCAGTCGAGCAGGATGAACGGGACGGTCTCGCCGGCCTCTTCGACCGTCAGCATGTCGGGAAAGAAGTCGATCCAGTGCTGGGCCTTAACCGGATCCCAGATCCACTCCTCGCCCTGGCTCGCCAGCATGTCCAGGTGGCGCTGGCAGGCGAGCCGGACATAGGGCCCGGCCATGATCACGCCGGCGAGCACGGCCTCGGCATAGGCGGTGACCGGATCGTTAGAGGCCGTAGCGGCGGGCGATCGGATCGTCATCGCGTCCCTTCCCGCTGTCGATCTGCGTCCGGCTCGAGGGCGTCAGACCGAACTCGGCGGCAAGGCGCTGCATGTCGCGGCGCGCGGTCGAGGCGACGCCGACCAGGGGGTTCTGGATCGCATTGCCGTTCGTCGTCTTGATCATCGCGCCGTGAGTCGTCGGGTCGGCCTTGGCCATCTTCTCCAGGTCGATCTCGGCGGTGACCCAGCGCTGATAGCTCATGCAGTAGGCGGCGAGCATGGTCTGGTCGACGTTGGCATAGACCCCGGTCCCGTACAGATCCTCGATGACCCGGTTCCACTCGTCCAGGGCATAGCCGCCCAGAAAGAACGGGGGCTCCGGGATCTCGACGGGCCGCGACGGCTGCGGTTCGTTCTCGGCGCCGCGACGCACTGAGCCGCCCTGCAGGAGGCGCAGGTTCGTCGGTTGAGGCTTAGGCCCACGCCGCGTCATCGTTGACCTCCGGGGCTCGAGCGGCCGCCACGGTGGCGAACGTCTCGGCCGACTTTTGCAGAACAGCATCCTGGCCGGTGAACGCCTGCCAGCGCCGCACCGCGACGTCAACGTAGGCGGGAGAGAGCTCCATAGCCAGAACCCGCCGCGCGCACTGCTCGCCGGCGATGATGGTCGAGCCGGATCCAGAGAACGGCTCATAGACCAGGTCGCCCTCGGCGCTGTTGCACTCCATCGGCCGGCGCATGCATTCGACGGGCTTCTGGGTTCCGTGGCCGGTCGAGCCGTCGTCGACGGTCATCGGGATTTCCCAGACGGTGTCCTCGGCGCCTTCGCGCTGGATCACCTCGAGCACGGTCGCCTGCAGGGCGGGGTCGGAGATCCCGTCGACGCGCCAGACGGTGTCCTTCTTGCGGCCGCCGCGCCACCGGGCGCTCCGACCCTTGCGAACCGCATACCAGGCCGGCTCATGCCGCCAGTGGAAGTGGCCGCGCGACAGGGCGAAGCGGTCCTTCGCCCAGATGATCTGGGCCCGCATCTCGAAACCCTCGAGCTCGAGCGACAGCTGCACGGTCCCTGAGTGCAGGCCGCCATGCCAGACATAGGCGACGTCGCCGGGGAACAACGCCCAGGCTTCGCGCCAGTCGGCCCGGTCATCGTTGAGCACCTTTCCGTGAGCGCGGACCTTCTGGCCGGTCGCGGCCTGCCGCCAGAGCGGATCATACTTCACCCCATAGGGCGGGTCGGTCACCATCAGGTGGGGCTTCTCGCCGGCGAGCAGGTCCGCGACGTCGGCCGGGTCCGTGCTCGAGCCGCACCGGATACGATGCTCGCCCAGGATCCAGACGTCGCCCAGCTGGCTGACCAGGACCGGCTCGACCTCGGGGACGGCGTCCGGCGACGTCAGACCACCGCCGGCGCCGCGCAGCAGCCGGCGCAGATCGGTCTGGGTGAAGGCGAGCAGCGACATGTCAAAGCCGGCGGCCGACAGATCGGCGAGCTCGGTCCCGAGCAGCTTCTGGTCCCACCCGGCGTTCAGCGCGACCTGGTTGTCCGCCAGGACATAGGCCCGCTTCTGCTGCTCGGTCCAGCCGCGGGCGGTCATCACCGGGGCCTGCGCGAAGCGGGCGTGACCGCGCTCCACCATCAGCGCGGCGGCCCGGACCCGGCCGTGGCCGGCGATGATCGTGCCCTCCTCGTCAACCAGGACCGCCGTCGTCCATCCGAACTCGACCATCAGGTCGGCGATCTGCGCCACCTGCTCCTCCGAGTGGGTCCGCGCGTTCACCGCGGCGGGGACCAGGTCGACGACGGGGACCAGGTCCGTCCGCTCGGCCGGCCACGGATGGAGGGCCGTCATGCCTCGCCCCTCGCCTGCCGGGCCCGCTTGCAGAGCCGGGTCGGCCGGAACGCCACCGCGATCGCGGCCGAGACGTCCACCTGATCGGCTTTCACGCGCCGGGCCTGGGCGACCACCATGCGCAGGACGGCCCTCGCGCCCTTCAGGTCGGCGCCGAAAACGTCGATCGTCGGGCTCATCGTTCGCCGATCGGGCATGCCGCCCAGGTCTTTCGCCACGAAACGGTAGAACCCGGACCCCAGATCGCCGGCGTCCGGGGCGATATCCCGCCACCCGCCGCTCATGATCTTGCGCCGGGCGTCCGCCAGAGCCGGGGTTTCCTCCACCTCGAGCGCAGGCCCGTCCTTCTCGAACCGCCGGAAGCCCTCCTCCGGGGCGATCTCGCGCACCGGCTGGACCAGAACGCGCCGGCCGCGCTGGGCCGTCACCTCGCCTGTCGCCGTTTGCCCCGGGGAAGCCCCAGGAGCCGCCTCGGCGTTTTCGGGCTCCGACCGGCCGGAAACTTCTCCGCTTGCGCCAGGCGCGGCCCCCTGCGCATCGTGGACCACGTCCGACCCCCCTCCTTTTTCTCGACTCCCTGAAAAAGTGGCCCCGGCACCGCTCCCCTCCCTCTTCCCCTCCTCCTTTCTCTCCTTTTT
>Ga0181362_1000002_pt1 | contig 44507 bp, 34 predicted proteins | sample Su13NDMM110SN_FD_130095 | JGI IMG/M metagenome (GOLD analysis project Ga0181362, IMG submission 130095) | Freshwater viral communities from Lake Michigan, USA - Su13.ND.MM110.S.N | ecosystem: Environmental > Aquatic > Freshwater > Lake | place: USA: Michigan | collected 2013-07-16 | reverse complement strand
TTCGTTTTATTATATTTGACTTCAGATATCGAAAGAAGATCGAAACAAAAAGCTTCATCTAGTTGTAATTTAATCATATTTTAATTATCTAAAGCATTTAATTCTAAACCTATTTTATCTTCTTCGTTTAGAAGAGAGCCTATGTGATAGGATCTTGCTTTGTTTGGATAAAAGCAAGATAAACTTTCTTGAGGATTACTAAAATATTTAACTGCGCGTCCAAAATCATGTTCAACATGTGGGCCAAAAGAGTTTTGATTTTTAATAATTAATAATGTTGCATTTCGTAAATCGCGGGTTCTAAAAATAGATGGATTTAGAGAAAAATCAGAATGAACAAAAAAATCATCATCATGATGGCGGGAATATGTATCTATTCCATGTCTTTCCTTTAAATTATTAATTCTTTTAAATTCATCATTAAATCTTGGAAATCTAACTTGTAGTATATTTGGATTTTTTTCAAGTAAATCTATTGCTTTATTAATCCATTTAATCAAATCACCATCTTCAGCACGAATAAGCCAGTCGTCCTCTAGATGTAAAACATACTGACTCTCAAGAACTTTTGGATTATTATACATTCTAAAGATATCGGATAAATAACCTACTTGATGAGATACATCAAAATGCTTCCAATCTTGAACTTCTAAATGGTTATTAAATCCATATGTAGATTTAAGTTCTTCGGCCATTTCATTTCCAAAAGATAACTCTTCTTTATTTGTTACTTTTATATTACTAAAAAGTGCAGAAAAATTACTTAGTGGAATTTGAGAATTTAAATCATTTACTGTTTGCCGCCATCTTGTATTTATTCCCCAATGCCCTTTTGTAGTCGCAAATAAAGCTATTGCTAATGGCATTTTCATAAAATTAAAATTTTGGAATATTATCCCAGCTTTCTTGCGAATGAGAATCCGTTACAGTATCATCTTTTAAGATAAAATATCTATAAAAATCATTCACTTGCTTATGACCATTTACAATTGCTCTAGTTACTTCGTCTAAACCATTACTTAATAGTTGTTTTACGCCATCGGTAGTTCGCGGTAAATTATTATCACGTAATGCTTTTAATAAAGATTTTCTTAATTTTTCTAGCCTTGGTAACTCAGATGATCCACCATGATACTCTAGTCCTAGACAGTTCTGATTAGAATTTGGCTGTAATAAATATTTAATATAATGATTTACAAAGTGTTTAGAATCTCTTTTCATTGGACGAAGATTTATTCTAACATCACTTTCATCTCTAAAAGAAGGATTATTAGATAATTCTATTACTCTCAAACGATTTTCACTTTCTAAAATTGAGTCTGTTAAAGTTATTAAAGCTTCATGTGGAGTTCCCATGTAAATCAAATCTTCACGATACTTAATAAGATATGGCTTTACAAGATATCTAATAATATCTATATTATTATTATTCATGTAATTGCATAATTGATCAATTTCAGGGGCAAATTTATTAGAAACCCTCTCTAATGTATCAATAATTAACAAAAAATCACCATCTTTGATTCCAGTTTCTCTAAGGATACGATTCCTTGTTAAAGAATGGTCACCAGTATATGGTCCAAAGATAATATTTCCTCCGTTTAATTCGTTATTTACTTTCAATAAATATTCTACACCTTTATCATATTGATCAGCATCATGAATTAAAGCACAAACGCCACGAATATAAGATTTAATTGGATTTACCAATTCAAAAATATTTTCATATTCATTTGGTCCGGACATAAAAACTAAATAAGGTTTATTCATAATATATTTTTTATTTTTTTGTATTTTTCAATAGCTGTTTCTAAATCTAAATCTTCAAAGTAAAATAAGTCGTCTTGCTTGTAGACTCCATAAGATTTTGACAAAATAGATAATAATTGACATAGACGTAAATCTGGATTTGCTTCCCAAATTTTTTCTAAATTTTCTAAAATTTTTTTTATTCTACTTTTATCTCTCGCGATCATTGTAAAGGCAAATTATGGTATATTGTATTCCTATTGTCAATCTGATTCTCATTGGTGACAACATTTTCTTCATGACCAGAGTATGACTCCCACTTTTCTTTCCAAAATTCTTTTCCAATTTTTGCTTTTCTTTTAAAATTAGCCATACCATAATGCAAAACATATGGGAAATCAACCAATTGGTCTGCAAACATTGGATTAAACCACATTTGCGGAACTATGGACTGAAATACACATAAATCTCCATACTCATTTATTGGTTCGGTATTATCTGATTTGTTTGTATCGAAAAGCCCATCAGAACGAACGGCAAAATTAGGAACACCTCTTGCATGAACAGAGCTTTTATGTAAGCGAAATTTTTGTCCTATACCATTATCTGATCTGATTTTTAATTCATTTCCAAATAAATCTATATTTGGAATCATGATTCCATCAATAAGTTTATTTTCTAAAAGAAGATTACAATATTTATCCCACTTCTCTCTATTGGAAAGAGGGAAAAATTCATCATAGTCAGTAATACAACGCAATTCATTTTTGCATTCATTCATTGCGATAGTTTTAAGTTGACCATCGAACTTATTATTACCAGTTATTTTAACATTAGTATCAATTACCTTAAAGTTAGAATATTTTTTTTCTAAATTTGATAATATTTCGCGAGTATCATCTTCACTAGTAACAGTGGCACAAATAACTTCATCAAAGAAGGCGCAAAAATTTGATACTGTTTTCTCTGTATCAAACTCATATTTACTAGCGTTAAACAAAAATCCGTATGCTGAAATTTTATGTTTCATTTTATTTTATTTTATTTTTAAACCTTTCTCTAATTTTATCAATGTATTCTTTTTCTCTTTGGGCTACCTCTAAGAAACTACCCCAACAATTAAAGCTATGTGGCTTTTCTTTTTCTGGGATTCTACCATCCTCCCATTCGCCATGCCGCATGATCGTAAATTCTTCTGGTGTTACATTAGGATATGAATTATTCTGAATCTTTGGAGGAATAATTACCCATGCCGCCTTTGTATCAGTTCTATGAATGAAAACTCCACCATCTCCCATATCTCTTACTGAATAAACTCCAAAATCTTGAAAAAATTTAGGATCTATATGTACAATTTTTAATTGTTTTTGCTGAAAAATTTCTTGTAAATAGTTTTCATTCCATCTTAATTCATGGAATTCACCCGGTCCTCCATTTGGAAACGGACCAAGATTATTAAACACTTCTGTTTTCATCATGTGAGCCCTATCCGTCCAAACTCCTCTACCTGATTGATCGCCATTCAAGTCTACGCATGAGTAACCATTATCTAGTAAATTTTTAAATTGATTAAAAGAATTTTCATTTATCGGATATTGTAAACATTGGTCATTTTGAACAAATAAAAAATATTTAGTATCACAGAATCTTATTAAATCGGTTTGACCATATCCACCACCTCCACCTATTTTTTTACTAATTAAAACATCACATAATCCTTCTTTATATATCTGCCAGCAATAGTCTTCAGAAGAGCCATTATCAAGAAGAATTACTTTATGTGGTATATTCACATAGTTCTTTATAGAATTTAAACATAATCTTGTTTCAAATTCTTTTAGGTAATCTAATACTAGAATAGATAATTCAGGACTATATTCTTTCATAAATTTTTATAAAATAATACTTTTATAAATATCTAAAATTCTACGTGCAACATCTTTACTGCTAAATTTTTCTTCAAGAAAAGATTTATAATGAGACCATAATTTGTTTTTGAAAATATTCTTACTTTCTTGATTGTTTTCAAGAGAATATATGAATTTTGCTAATCCATCTGGAGTTGGAGATATGGAACGATACTCAGGGAAAATATCAGCTGGAAAAAATTCATCAAGAATATCTAAATCATTACAAATAACAGGAATTTTTCCACATGCAATAGCTTCGATAATTGGAAGACCTAAATATGCATGCCTAGTTGGAACCATAACGTATTCAACAGAATTATATAAATCATTTAAGTTCGATATGTTAGTAACTCCAGCGTAATCTCCATATCCAATCATCTCAGAACCCGTTACCGCTACATATTTTTGATCAATACCTAAAGCGTTTAGCGCTTGAATAGCTAATGAAATTCTTTTATTTGGATCTGCAACGCGACCAACTAAAAGAAATTGATGTCTATATTTTTTTACACCAGTTTTTGAAACAGGCTGAATTGGATTATAGATTACAGATGGAGAAATTTCTAATCTATTTTCGCAATCAATTTTTACAGTATTACTTATGCAAGTTATTGCATCAGCAAATTGAAATTGATTTTTAGCACGATTAATATCGAATTCATTTACTCCTAAATTTGTAGCTAAATCTAAAATATTAAATATAATCTTTCCTTTAACATGTCCAGATTTTTTACTTGTTACAATATTATCAAACCAAGGATTATTTTGATAAATCAAATCAGCATCATAGATATTTTTAGTAATCTCATGTCCAAGTTCAATAAATCCATTTTCGATTTGTTGTATTTGACACCATTCGCATCTGGCTGAATCTGCTGTATAAATCTTCATTTAAAACTTTTTTTCTTATCAATATTTCTTTATTTAATTTGTTCTAATTTTTGAGTAACTTTATGCTCTTCTAGTAAGTTTAGAACTTTACTCTTACTTAATTCATCTAAGTCGTCAATTAAAATATGACTTTCAATATCCTTCCATTTTACCCAAACAACTCCTTTGTTTTTAGATAAACCGTGAAATTCCATTTTGGTCCCGTCTGATGTTTTAAGTTCCATGAGCAATAGAACACATAATTACTAGTTTCGATAAAAAAGTCAAATTTTTATTGACAAATTTACGAAAATAAAGAATACTTAGGAATGAAAGTTGAATTCGTGTCAGTGGATGAAAGAGAAAAGCATTATTCTTTAAGGACTTCTGATGGTCATGTTTATTTTGGACGAGACTATCTTGATTGTTGTTTTTTGAAGAGATCTGGAAATAGATTTGATCTGTATTTAGATTTATCTAAAGCCAACGCTAAGATAGAAAAAAGAAGTTTCCGTAATAAATTTTGACTTTTTCTTTTTATCTCGGTATAATTTAGTGTATCAAATTTATCTGTTTCCGCTTACTTTATTTATCTTGACTCAATCAGCAGAAACTTCCTATAAGTAATTATTCCACTATCCCTATTCGCTAAAATTTTGTCATAAGTAAAATCTAGTGGAATCCTTTCAATTTAGAGTAGAACATTACAAAAAAATTGGGTCCAATCCCCTATCCCCCGACAACGGTTAAAACTGTAAAGTCGGGGGTTATTTGCATATACTTGGCAATGATCAAAATCTATTAAGCCCAAGGGTCTTTAGCGGAGACTCAATGGTATGCAATTTTAAAACTCGTCACGATTCGCGTCGTCTAAAAAACAGGTCAGATTAAAATCTGGTGGGATAGCCCGCCGTGCATTTCATATTTTTTGTGAAATGGCTTAGAGTTGGGTTAAGTTGTCTTTGGCAATTTAATCGGTTTTTTCGCATACGTTTCCTTCTGGCTAGAACCCAGAAACCAACTCTGTATTAGATTACATTGCGCGATAAGTCTCGCTTCTCCCTAAGCTATCCGACTCTAATGGCAACATTAGATAGGTGAATAAAAAAATGGGCCTCAAGAAGTTTTGTCTTACAAATTAGCCTCTAAATTCATACAGGGGCTAATTGTTGTCATTTATTTTCCTAAGAAGTTATTATCTCACAATTAAAACGTATTAAGGCGCGTAAGCGCAGCGAATGAATTTCCGCAGGAAAATCATGAGCTTATGTAAAAACTCTTATGCCTATTAAAAATAACTTGACATTCTTTAAGAATAAACGAATACTCAGTAAAGATTAAGTTATGCTAACTCCATTTTTACTAAGCCTCTCGATATACTTTTTTTTCTGGTTGATTAACTACGGTGGACTGGTAGGAAATTTTATACAGTCTAAAATACTACCTAAACTTCCAGAAAAAGTTCAATACGCCATGAAGTGCGTATTTTGTTTTATGTTTTGGGTTTCCCTTTTTACAGTTCCATTTAGCTCTCTAGCTTGGTGGGTGATTTTTGTGACACCAGTTTATGGTTTGTTCATAAATCTAGCATATCTATCTTTAAATAAATAAATACTAATATGATTGGACTAATAATGAATCCGTTAATAGGAATTGGAGATAGACTCCAATTTACTCTTGTTCCAGAAAATATTTTTAAATTAACTGGCGAAAAAGTAATTGATATGAGTAGAGATTGGGTTTTTGATCATAATCCATATGTAATAAGAGACGTAAATATATATCCAGAGACAGTTATTGATTTATGGGCTGTTTCTCATCATTTTCCATCTAATGGATTTAAATCTCATGCTGATAGACAGATAATTAAATTTCTTGGTGGTAAAAAAAGTTTTTGTCGTGGCCCGCGTTTATATAAGTTTGAAGACACTAAGATGATTCCGAATAGAATTGTTATTCATCTTACTGGAAAATCTCAACCCACTAAAATAAATGAAAATGTAATAGAAACAATTAAAGAAAGATATTCAGACTTTGAGATAATCCAAATCGGAGGACCAAATGATATGAAAACTCCATTTATAAATAAACTTGGATTAGGGATGTGGGAAACAATTGAATTAATCGCTAGTGCTTCTATATATATAGGAGTAAATAGTTCTTTTTTGCATGCTGCTGCTGCTTATCCAAGAATTAGCCGAAAAATTATTTTACCAGAAGATATTCTTTCCGAATTTATTCCTATGTATTCTCCAGTACATGCAGGTTGTTGGCTAGATCATAATAATCAATATTTTAATACCACAGAAGAAGATATTGGAGTTACTTTTTCTTACAAAAAAATTTGACAAATGTTACCACAAGAAGTTCAAGAAGCATCTGATTCAGATTTAGTCAAACTAGTAAGAGATAAGCAATCTAATGAAGCTATGTCTGAAATAATTAATCGACATACTGGCATTTACTTATACGTTGTTAATTCTTTCAAAATACCATCTTTGCAAAAGAGTGATCTTTTAGATTCAAAAAATACAAATATATATAAATATACATTAAAGTTTGACGATACTAAAAACTGCAAATTATCCTCTTATCTTTATCAAAGCACATATTTTGATTGCTTAAAGAGCTTGTATAAAACTCCAAATACAGAGGAAATAGACGAGAATCAGTTTTCTGAATCATTTCAATTTAATGACGATGAATCCGTTAAGGATGTTTCTTTGCAAATAGCCAGAAAAATAGGAGGAAGAGATTTCGAGAAAATAATTGAGGCAAGACACTTTGGAGATTCTACTGGAAAACTATCTTGGCATTTAATTCCTGCTAAAATAGGAAAATCACACGAATGGGCAAGGAATATCTACAATACATACATTGAAAAATACAAAATAGAAATAAAAAATAAATTTAATTACATAAAATTATAAAATGAGTCAAATAACATTTAACGTAGCACTAAATTCACTAAGTTTTGGACAAACATCAATAGCTCTTTTAAGAGAGGCATACAAAGCAAGTCTTGACTGTTGTATTTTTCCAATAGGTCAACAAGTTGATATTTCTGCACAATTGCAGGATGAAGAATTTAACAAATGGCTTCAACATACAATTCAATCTTCTCCTAAAAAGCATTCTAGAGATAATAGAACCATTAAGCTTTGGCATGTAAATGGCTCCCTTGAATCATATGGAAAAGAACAAGAGTTAATCACTTTTCTAGAGACCGACCAGATTACAGATTATGAGTTAAATACCTTGAAAACCAGAAGACTGTATGGGTAACTAGCAAATATACAAAGCAAGTAATGGAAGATGCTGGCTTAAATAATGTAAAATATTTACAATTAGGTTTTGACACTCATAACTTCAAGAAACTAAATAAGCGTTATTACGATAGTGGCATTACTGTTATTGGTTTAGGCGGAAAGTTTGAAGACAAGAGAAAGGCTCACGGTCAAACAATCAGAGCTTTATTGGATAACTACGGTAATAATTCAAAGTTTATGCTTCACTTTGCGGTTACAAATCCATTTTTCAAGCCAGAAGATAACGAAAAGGTAGTTCAGCAACTAACTCAGGGTAAAAAATACACAAATGTTGTTTGGATTCCACTAATGGCTACAAATCAACAATATAACGATTTTCAAAATAGCTGTGATATTTGGTGCGCCACATCTAATGCCGAAGGTTATGACCTTCCAGCTTATCAAGCATTATCTCTAGGCAAAAAAGTTGTTGCTGTTAATGCTCACGTTTATCCAGACTACTTAAATCATGAAAACTCTTTTCTTTTCGAGGCTTCTGGTAAACAAACCTGTTATGATGGTGTCTTTTTCCATAATGGACATCCATTTAATCAAGGCAACTTCTTCAGTTGGAAAACAGAAGATTTTATCAATAAACTAAATGAAGCTATTAGTTCTACTAATAAGCCTCAAATAACCCCTAGAACTTATAAAGAAGTTTTTAATGAATTAATTGCTAGTTAAGTGTAAATAAATATATGACAACTCTACAAGAAATACTAAACAAAGATGATGTTTTCGCCGCTGTTGACTATAAAGACAAGTCTCTTTTAGATAGCGTTAAGAAATCCGCCGATAAAAAATTTGGAGCTAATCGCTCTTATGTTAAAAATCTATGGATTTTACGTGAATACAAGAAGCGCGGCGGCAAAGTAAAATACTCAGGAAAACGCCCATCACAAGATTCTATCAAGAAGAGTGTTGAAAAAGATGTTGAACGTATTCGCAAGGAAAAATCAAAAGGTGGAGTTGAAGTAGATTTAACAGAAACCTACTTGAATTTATCTCTTAAAAAAGATTATGAATTTATAAACGCTTCATCCGATGAAGAAGTTACTTCTCTAAAAGAAGATTTAGAAACTTTTGAGTATTGCTATGAAGAAGAAGATTTCATGCAAGACTTTATTGAAACTGAAGCTGGTGAAAAAAAGAAGAATGTTAAATTAAATAAACCATTCCGCACTCCTAATGGACCAAAGAAATTTTCCGTTTACGTTAAAAACGAAAGCGGAAATATTGTAAAAGTTAATTTTGGCGACCCAACTATGGAGATCAAGAGAGATAATCCAGAACGAAGAAAATCATATCGCGCAAGACATAACTGCGATAATCCTGGTCCAAAATGGAAAGCTAATTATTGGTCTTGCAAAATGTGGTCATCTAAGAAGGTTTCCAGCATAGCTGAAGCAAGCGAGGATAGTTATATGGGTGTTTTTGATCAATACGAAGAATTAACAGAAGCTGTTTTGCCACAACCAACCGAAAACCAGAATGAAAAAGAGTTTTTAAGTTCATGTATGGGAGATGACACTATGTTAAAAGAATATCCAAACGAGAAACAACGCACCGCTATTTGTTACGCTTTATTTAATAAAAATAAAAATTAATGCCCACTTACTGTTTTCAGTCTATTGATTCTGATAATAAGTTTACTGATATTTTCTATCACTTCAAAGACGCACCAAAAATAGGCGCGGTTGTTGAAAATGAAGGAAAAAAATGGCGAAGGATTCCTACTTTGCCATATGCAGCAAGCGATACACAGGCAATGGACCCATTTGACAATAAAGCCTTCGTAGATAAAACAGGAAAAATGAAAGGCACTTGGGGTGATATGGAAACTTTATCTAGTGAGTTATCTGAAAAGAGAGCTAAATTATCGGGTGGTCAAGATCCAGTCTTAAATAGATATGAAGACCAAAAACAGAAAGTTACTGGACTAGAATCGTTTAGACGTAAAAAGGATAAAGCTAAAGAGAATTTATCAAAGAAAGGCATTATTTTAGAATAGTCATTGACAATAGAGGTGGATTGCTTGATAATTTGTTTATCAGCAATCTATCTCTATAAATGGCTGAAAATAGTGTAATTAATTTTCTAAACAAGTTAAAGTATTGAAAAAAAGTAAATATTGGAACTAGTTAAACAACAAAATAAGTAAAATAATATGGCATACGGTAAAAAAACTGGTGGTAATTCGGACTACAAACTTCTTGTATTCCGCCTAAAAAACAAAGATGAGAACTCAGTAGATTTAGTTCCCAATCTTTTTCAAGTTAGCGAAAAAGTAAATGATGAATGGGTAGCAAAAAAAGAAATGGTTTCTAATGTTAGTGGGAATCTAACAAAGCTTGAGCTAGATACCAAAGAATACAAAGGCGAACCTTACAAGGTTGTTAAGCTATTCTTGCAGGATGAAGATTCCAAGGAAACCTACCTTATCGATCTAAGATATGGAAGATTGACAAGAAATCTATTTAATTCTTTCTTAGCCTTACAATCATTCGATAATCTAGAGATTTCTAATTACGCTAAGGAATCTAAGACAGATGGCAAGACCTATGCAAACATCTCTCTATGGCAACGTGCGGCTGGAGCAGAAAAGGGAGTTTTGATTAAGGGCAAATTTGACCTTAAAGAAATTCCATCCGCTGAAGAAGTAAAAGACAAGAAAGGTAAAGTTATCAAGAAAGATTATACTGAAGTCGATGATTTCTTTGAAAAGCATCTTAAAGAGTTTTCTGAGAAAATTGGTAAGAACAAAACAAGTAAGCCAGTAGCACCATCAAAAAAAGTTCAGAAAAATACTGATGATGAAGCTGGAGACGAAGATATTCCATTCTAATTTAATTTAGAATAAAATCTAAACAATCAATACTCAATAGAGATTAAATTCTTTATTGAGTATTTTTTTTGCCTAAAATAAATTGACAAATTATTGATTCGATCATATTATAGTCGATATGTCTCAAAAGAAAAGGGTTTTAATTCATACAAATGCACCTTGGCTTAAAACAGGTCTGGGTGAAAATGGAAAAATTCTAGCTAAATACTTATTTAAAACAAATAAGTATGAATTATTTTACTATTGCTCTCAAACGCACGAAAATGATCCACAGCTTCAAACAACGCCTTGGAAGTCATTTGGTTGCATTCCAGCAGACCCTAATATCCAGAATCAGTTAAATCAAGACCCTGCAAAGGCACGGGACGCTGCTTATGGAGCTTATTTTATAGATAAAATTATCAAGGAAAATAAGATTGATGTCTATATCGGTTCAGACGATATATGGTCATTTAATGGTTATATAGATAAGCCTTGGTGGAATAAAATAAATTCATGTTTACACATAACAGTAGATTCACTTCCAATTCTAGAATCAGCAATTGACCAAGCTTCAAAAACAAAGAACTATTTTACTTGGACAAAATTTCCGCTAGAAGAATTTCGTCAAAAAAATCTTCATAATATTAAAAATATTTATGGAGTCATGGATACGGAAATATATTCCCCAATAACAAGAGAACATAAACAGTATTTAAGAAATATTTTTAATATAGACCAAAATACAGTTATTTTTGGATATGTTTTTAGAAATCAGTTAAGAAAAAGAACCCTTCAACTCTTAAAAGCATTTTCTGAGTTCAAGAAAAAGAATCCTGATGTAAAAGCTAAGATACATTTACATACAAGTTTTTCTGAAACAGGGCATGGATGGAATATCCCCAAGATGATTAAATACTTCAACGTAAAAAATGAAGATATTCTATGCACATATGTATGTAAAAAATGCGGTAAATGGATAGTTGCACCATATCAAGGAGAAGATATTAATTGTCCAATTTGCAAAGCAGAAAAATCAATGATTACTCCGACTATTGCGGTTGGAGTTCCACATGAAGAAATGAAATTTCTCTATGGGCTATGGGATGCTGGAGTTAGTCCCATGAATTCTGGTGGTCTAGAATACCATAATTGTAATACATTGCTATGCGGACTCCCTCTTGCATCAACAAATTATTCATCTGGAGAAGATTTTTGTGAACAATCTTTCGTATTTCCTATTAACTGGGAAATGGACTTTGAGCCAGGAACAAACTTTATCAAAGCGGCCCCATGCATTAAATCAATAGTTGGATTCATGGAAAAAATCGCAAGAATGCCAGAATCAGAAAGAAAATCAATTGGTGATAAGGGCAGAGCTTGGGCTAAAGCTACCTTCTCAATAGAAACAGTTGGCAAGCAATGGGAGGAAGTAATCGACTCATCTTCTTTTGTTGATTGGGATAATATAAATTTAGAACAAGTTAAATCTAATGAAAATTACATTCTTCCAAATAATTATAAAGAAATTCCTGATGACGATTTCATAAAACTTCTTTACAACAATATCTTAAATAGAGAGCCAGATGAAAATGGATTTAAGAACTGGATTACTCAACTTAATAATAAAGCACCTAGAGAAAAACTTTATGAATATTTTATAGACGTAGCAAGAAAAGAAAGCGCAGAAAAGAAAACTGTTTCAGTGTGGGACTTAATAGATAAAGATAGAAATAATAAACGACTAATATTCGTAACTCCTCAAAGTGCGGGTGATATATTTATCGTTTCTTCAATACTGAAATCTGTAAAAGAACAGTATCCTAACTACGACATATATTTCATGTGCGACCAAAAGTTTCATGATATATTAGAAGGAAATCAATATATCCATAAAATCTTGCCTTGGATTCCTCAATTTGATAATGAAATGTTCGTTATCGGCGCAGGTCAAAATGAACAACTTTTTCACGCATATCTAAATCCAACGGTTGCAACTCAAGCAAAGTTAGCATATCTAGGAAATACTAACCCAAAATTTAACAAATAATGTCATCTTTAGCAACAACTTATGCAAATGCGTTAGGACTTCCTCTTAACGAAATGTATGTTAGAAAACAGTTTTACCCACTTGATTTTCAGAACTATATAACCATACAGCCATTCAGTTCAAATCAAAATTCAAAAAATTATGACTATTGGAATGAGGTCTTATCTACATTATCACCTTTATTAAATTCTTATGGTATTAAAATAGTTCAAATTGGCGCAAAAGATGAACCTCCACTAAATGGATGTTTTCATACTATGGGTAAGACTAGTTTTCCGCAAGCATCTTACCTAATAAGTAACGCTTTGCTGCATTTTGGCGCAGATTCTTTTGGTCAGCATGTCGCTGGCGCATGTGAAATTCCATTAGTAGTTATCTTTGGTTCAACAAATCCAGATTGTCACGGCGCAAAATGGAAGAAAGATTATATTTTTATTGAATCTCATAGATTTGGAAGAAATCCATCTTTCGGTAATGAAGGAGAAAAAACAGTTAATTTAATTCCACCAGAAGAAATTATAAATTCTATTCTTTCTCTTCTTAAAATAAATGTAAAGATAAATTCTAAATCTACCTACATAGGTCAAAAATATAATCAAACAGTTATCGAATGGATTCCTGATGCTAATCTTGGCCCAGAATTTATGCAAGGAGCACCAGTAATTGCTAGATTAGATTGGGGAGGTAACGAAGAGATTCTTCTAAAAGCTTTATCTGTAAGAAAACTAAATCTATATGTTAACTCTGATATTGATGTTGATAAATTAACTCAATTCAAAGAAAATATAGAACAAGTAATTATTGAATTTAATAATCAAAACCTTATATCTATAGATTTTATAAGAAAACTAAAATCATTAGGCGCGAAGATAACTTCTATTTCTTATGATCTTGAAGGTGATAAACTAAGCGAAAAAAGATTTGAGTTCTTCGATCATTGTCAAATTGTAAAAATTAAAAATAAAACAATCACTGATTTTGAAAATGACACTAGAAGATATTTAAATGACAATTCATATACATTTAATGAAAATAAAAAAAATGTATTTAAGACAAATAAAATAATTCTATCTCAAGGTAAATTTTATCTCTCAAAATATAACCTATCTAATAATTTACCAACAAGTGACTTAAATAGAAATTTTTCTAATGTAGTCAATGATAATGAGTTCTGGAAAGAGCAAGAACATTTTTACTTCATTCAAGAGTAATCCCTTGACTTTCTAACCGTATTCTCTAATCATGTAATAATGACTCCAAAACTAATTGCGCGTAATGAATATGGTCTCCGTTCAAATTTAGAATACATCTTTAGAGAAGATGGCAGTGTAGATTGGGCAAAGATGCTTTTGCCAAATCACTTTGTCATAAATAAGAGTTACGAAAATCAAATTGTCGAAAAACTTGGAAAACCACTTTCTGAGGTTACGCCGAATGAAGTTGAAGACCACCAAAAATTAACTCTTCTTGTTGGTTCTAGATACCTTCTCGATTTGCGCGGCTATTCTAAGTTAAAGTATTCAAGACCTGTTTATGGAAGCAATGGTTCTGTTTCCGTAGAATGCGAAATTACCTTTGCTCCAAACTTTGAAACAGATATGAAAGAGCTTGTTTTCTCAGGAATAGGAGAAGCTACTATGAATAATTCTGGTGCGATAGGAAAAAACAAGATGGGTGAATGGGCTTACTACTTAGCGGCTATTGCTGAAAATAGAGCATTTGTAAGGTGCTTAAGAAATGCTTTAAGAATAACTATCCTAAGCAAAGAAGAGGCACAGTTTGAAACTGTATCTGCTCCTATCATTCAAAACTCGACTGTAGATCCGCACTCAATGTTAAAGGCTATTATGGATTCAAAAAAGCCAAAAGTTAGCTTTGATTTGCTTAAATCAACAGTGATAAAATATCATAGTGATAAAATCAAGAGCGATCCAAATAACTGGAATTCCTTAAAAGACATTCCACCTAATGAAGTCTTTACATTAATTGGACTTCTTAAAAAGAATTAATCATTAATAAGAGCATTAAATTGCTCATCGGATAATCCAATTTGACTCTTAATTATTCCTGAATATTGAGTAAAAATTGGATCATCTGTCTTTAATGACTGAGCAAGCCAAAATTCATCATCAATAGATGGAACTGTAGATAAAAATGCTTTAAAAGAGTCCCATTTTCCATAAGATTCCAATTTACGTTTTATACTTAGTTTAGATATTTCTTTTGATATTATATTAACTTGTTCTTGCTCTTTAATTAATTCAAAGTCATTAGGATTAACAAGTGATGATGCTGGCTCTACATTTGCGCTATCAGCTACTTCACGTAAAATACCATGCTGTGCATCTATTTTTCTAATATAATTACCAGTAGATTTTTTTATAAATATATATTTCATAATTAAGTTATTATCGTCCATAATCCAGCAATCATGGCATTTCTTGCAGCAAGAGATGAGTTAGTGGGTTGACCAGTGTTCGTAGAACAATTAAAAGTTCCACTATTATTATATGCATATTCTGGTATATTATTAAATATACTATCTAATATTTGACTAGTTAAAAGATTATTGTATATATCTACTATGAATAATAAAGTAGATTGTAAACCTGATAATGCAGTCAATTGACAGTTACTAAGATCGATTTCTGCTAAACCTGTTAATGCACTACCATTAAATTCTTTAATAGGGTTGGCATTTAAATCTAAAGTGTATAAATTTGCAAGACCTGTTGTATTAAATTGTTTAATATTATTTGATGCTAATTCTAGATATGTTAAATTAGTTAAATTAGATGCTGAAAATGAAGATAAATTATTAGCACCAATACTTAACTGTGTTAATGAACTTAAACCAGTAGATGAAAAATCTTTAATTTTATTTCCAGCTAAATACAAGATAGCCAAAGAGGATAAATTACTTCCATCAAAACTCGTTAATTGATTATTCTGTAAAAAAAGACTAGCTAAATTAATCAAACTAGATCCATCAAAAGTAACAATTCTTTGCTCAATTGCAGATATATAAGTAATATTTCCACTCCTAACGCTTCCGCTACTTGTTGTAGATACAATACCAAAAGCTCTTATTCTGCCGCTTTCTGGGAATACTACGCTTATTACAGCAGATGGATTTCCTGTTCCTGCTACAGTCTCAAGAGAACCGTTACTACCTATAAGTCTAGCGTATCCAGTAGTAGTTTTTACCGATACAGTTTTTGATGGGGCAGCTGTTGTCGCAAAGTGAAAAGTTCCAGCGTTACTAGGCCAAACCTGTTTAAGTGACTCGATTAAAGATTTTCCAACTTTAGATGTAACTGAATCAAAATCGCTATCTTGAATATTAGTGAGTGAATCCGCGTAATCTAACATTACTCCACGTAAGTCAGTTGCGGTAATTTTATTCGGCTTTCCAGATGCAAAGTCTGAATTAACTTTGTCTATTAATTGTTGCTTTGTTAAATATGACATATTTTATATTACACTTAAATTGATGGATAAGAGTATAAGCCGCTACTTCGATAATTAAATAAATTTCCTGTATTAACATCTTCTGGATAAAATTCAGATTTACTAAATGGGGTATATATCAATAGATTAGGATCATTCATCCATTCTGTTTTTGAGCCTAATCTATTAAATCTAAGTTCATTCATTTGCCCACTAGTTTTTATCCCAGACCAAAACCTAAATTCATCTAAAATTAATTCCTGTCCAGTTGCAATACCATTAGAAAAAGGAATGGCTGGACCACTGGTGTCGAGTTGAAAATATAATCCAGCAAATAAAAGATTTGAGCCAAATGCTTCACTACTAGGAATAGATGAAAAAGTAGAACCCATCGAAAAATTCTCTCCATTTCGATATCCAGATACAAGCCAATTAGATCCAACTATATTCATTGTAAAATAATAATGATTCCATATGTTATTTGTATTACCAAATTCAATATATCTATATGGACCAAGTAGAGGTCCATCAAGATCATAATCCATTTTTAGTACGCTAGGATTTCCAGCATTCCAAGTAAGTTGTAGTAGGTCACCGCCAGCTGCTAATCCTGGTCTAAAAACCATAAATTTATTAATGCCATAATTCAGACCATTATGTTTTGTTTTAATCAAAAAATCAAATGTAAGATTTTTTAAATATACCCCGTTACTATATATGTCTACTTTTGGTTCATCAACATAATAATTCACATTAGAGTCTAGTATAAAACCACTTGTAAAATAACCACTTTGAGTAAATAAAGTATTAGTATTTATGGTCATAGTAGGATTCATTCTCCCATAAGCTCCTCCCTGAAATCTAGGAAAAAGATCCATTCCTATCCCACTTTTAGCTTGTTGTGATATTTGCCCAGAAGTTCTAACACCAGACCAAAATCTAAATTCATCAAACTCACATTGACCAGTTACTTTTATATTGGAGTAATCTAAATACTCTGTATAAATATTCTTTATTGAATTTGTTTTTAATAAATTTCCATTTTTATAAAAACTCACACTTTTATCTTTAGTGTATATTGCACCAACTGTGACATGATATAATAAATCTGAATCATTATATAAAAATGGATCTGATTGTAAACTTATATATTTTAAATTATTTATTTCACTATAAGATTTTGCTCCAGACCACACTCTTATTTCATCAATAAGTAAGCCTGCTGCCACAAAAGCACTATATCTAAGTTCAGTTATATTTAATCCACTTATAGGTAATGAGTATCCATAAGATAAATTTCCAACTTGCGTATAAGTGCTTTGCAAAATTCCATCTGTATATCCAGAAAGATAATTATTAACCCCTACTTTATTTAATGTTATTGATATATGATTCCAAGCTCCACTAGTAACTTCCATAGATAATATATCCAAATTATTATTAGATAAACGTATACTAGTTCCCGTTTTATAAAAAAATAATGGCTTTAGATCAAGTTTACTTGGATATCGCGCCGCCATCGGTGATGTTGCAATATCTGCAAGTGGAAGACCTGCGCTTGATCTAGTAGCTAAAAAAACTAGACCACAGCGGGGATCTCCATATGGGTAAGATAAAAAGTCAATAGTAAATGAATCTAAATAAAAAGCAGGAGTTCCAATACTATTAATTGCAATCGGAAGAGGGTCTTTGTTAACAGCATTAGAGTACTGCGACCACCAACACCTACCACCAAAATAACCATTTGGATTAGTATTTAAATTAAAAGTATTAGACTTGTATTGTATAAATCCATTTGCTTTTCCAAAAAGATAAGGCGGATTTGATGTAGTATCTGTAAAATTAAAAGAATAAAATCCAGTAGCCCCTGTTTCAGAAAAAGAAGTCGGAGATCCTCTATAGTTAAGTAAAAATCCACCACTAGAATTACCAGTTCTCTCTATGGATAAATTAGTTTGTTGATCTACATTGATAAAATCAATCTCGTAATTATTTCCACTTGCGTAAAATTCAACTAAATAATCATCAAAATTATTGTTGTTATTACCAAAAGATTTTTTAAAATAACCTTTTCCACTTAAAATAAGTCCATTTTCATAAAATGAAACTGGATCAATTTTTACTATTCTATTCGCACGCCACTTTCCCGAACTAGATCCATAATCTATGAACGATAAATCAGAAATAGTTTGCGATATATTATTATTCGGATACATATTTTATGTGACTTCGTAACCAAATAACCCTATACTGACTTTTTGCGATGCATTGGCTAGGGATGTTAAGTTGTAGCCAATTTTTCTAGAAGCTGGAACATTCGCAAAAGGCAGTCCTTGCGTTTTATTTGTTTCACCCGCGACCAAACCAAAAGCACCAAGAGAAACAGTATTTGCATTATCTAGCCCGCAATAATAAAAGTTTCCACTTAAATTTGAGCTTCCAACAGTTCTACAACTAACGGAATATCCAGTAAAGATAAATGGTCTTGAAGAAATTAACTCTCCAATTGCAACTCCTGTTTCATCTGGCATTTCAGTTAAGAAAAATCCTAAATTAAAGAAAGGTCTTTCGCCACTAATTAGAATTGTGTTAGTTACCTCACTTTGCGTTACTTTTACTCCACCAACTCCACTAATATTAACTCCACCCTTTAACATAGTAGAGTTTGACGCTGCAACACCAGTTACTATTGGAATAGCTGAAGAAACAAAAACAGGACCATAGATATTAGAACCAGTTGTTCCGAATGTATCTATTAACGAAAACCAAGTATAAAAATCACTGGTGAATGAATTTTGTAAAAATCCTTCTGTGATCGAAAATGTTTTTGTTGGATTATTAAATGTAGGAGTGAATGATGGGCTTGTATTAACCCATAAATAACAGCCGCTTATATCTACATCAAGAGGGTCTTTTTGTATATTAAATTGCAGCCCTCCTGGCATTTGATAAAACCCACTATTTATTGGGTGTCTTGGTGGAGGATTATTAAATGAAGTATCAACTGGAGTAGTTTTACCACCAAATCTATCTACGACAACTATTCTTGTTTTAACTAATCTTCCAGAAAGACCCAATTCAGTAAGACGATCTGGTGTTGCGTAATAAATTCTATTCCCGATATCAGTTATATTTTCTGTTAAAAGAACCGCATTTGTTGTAGGGTTAAGAATTGATACTTGATATCCAGAAAAGAATACTGTCTTTGGTGAATAATAACCATTCGCGCCAACTTCTAATTCCCAAGAAAATAAAACATCTCTACCCACATATCCAGTTGTTCCGTATGAGCCATTTGTATCTTGATCCTCAATTACTACACCCGAAATTATAGGTGGTCCTCCTAGTGGATTAGTTGTAGTTGAAAATAAAATTCCTCCTGTAATAAATGAAGAATATGCCCCTTCATCACTTACCGCAGCTACTCTATATCTATAAAATCCACTATCTGTAAAATCAGCAAGATAACTTGTGTTTGTTGTTTCGGCTACATCAGAAAAAAGTCCAGATGCAATTTGTCCCGATATTATATATCCAGCTACATTTGAAGAATTTGATCCGCTCCATGTTAATAATGGATCATATTGAAAAGCTCCATTATTTATTCCACTATAAATAGAAACAGTTAAACCAGATGGAGGATTTATTGATTGCAATACTGGTTGTTCATAAAATACATTTTCCGATGAATAACCAGTTGATAACGCTAATCCTGTAGTAGTCTCAACTCCTAAGATTTCTATAATACCCGGTTGCAGTTCAGCAGTTGCTAAACATCTAAATAAACGAGAAGATTCATTGTATTCTCCCGTAGAAGTACAATTTAGCATCCAAATGGCACCATTTTCGACTCCGCTACTAAAAGCTGAAGATACCGTAACTAATGAAGATCCCGAATTATAACTTTGAACATCTCTTTTTTCAATTTGAGAATTTCTTATTAAATTAAACTGATTAGATCCAGTTATTCCACTTGCATAAGCTCCACTTGCAGTATCAATATTAAAAACAGGATTAATTAAACTTAACTCGTAAGTTCTTTGGCTATTAATAGAAATATCCCTATCTAGTTTAATTAATTTATTTCCACTATATATTGATAATATTCTTCCACCTTGATTTTTATTATTTACGAAATTATCATAAATATTAAAATTATCTCCTGGCCTCATATAGAGTCCTTCAAAAGCAGTTTGAAATGTTACAGTTTCTGTTAAATTTCTTTCTGATTGTAAAATGAATTCCGCAAATCTTATCGCTTGTCCCCTAGAAGTGCAACCAAAAGACTCAATTTCTTTTTCAATATAGCCATATTTTTGAATTCCATTAACATCCTCTAAACATACTATATCTTCTCTATATAGTAAATCTGGATCTCTCCATTTTACCTTTATTACAGTAGATCTTGTATTTCTTGCTGTATCAGAATATAAAAATCTTCCGTCTATTACGTTTGCATTTGTAAAATTATAAACAGTAGGATATGTCTTAGATGTATTTACCCATATTTTTCCATTTCCCCAATATGTCATTCCTTGGAAAATAGAAACTAAATCTTGCAATAAATCATATGCTGCCTTGGCACCTTGAATTACAGCGTTACATGTAAATCTTGGTTCTGTTCCACCTTTTCCATCACTAACCATTTCATCACAAAATTTAGCTATTTCATAAACAGCCCATTTATCTATTAAATCTTCACTTAAATAATTTCCAAGGCCATATCTTTTATTAGTAATTATATCGTAAAATATCCATGCTGGATTATTTGTCCACTGCTTTTGACTTGAAAAAGTTCCAGTCCAGATAGCAGGATATATTGCGGAAGAGTAACTCCCATTTCCATTTATTCTTGGTGGAGTATAGCCCTCTGGAATAGATACTAAAAGTCCGAGCACATCATAAGCTCTTGCTGGTATTTGAGAAAAGTTATCACTATTGATACTCATCGCTGTTAAAACGGAACTTGGATATGAATATCTATTATTTCCTATTACAGCAATTGATTCAACATACAATTCACTTGGATTTCTTTCACTTACTGAATTTTCACTTTCTCTTACTATTCTTATTTTATAAGTTGTCCATTTTTCCGCTAGTGAAATATGAAATATATTTCTTGTTGTTAAATACGTAGAATTTGCAAGTCCAACTATTGCTCCAAATTTTTTTGAAACTTCTTCTCTTGCTTTAGTTGAAGCATTGTATATTGATACCATTCTCGATGGAAGTATATCAAATTCTGGACCGTCATCCTTAGATCCTTTTATAGAAAATAATATTTGAAGTCCAGACTTTTTTCCATCATCAGCCATGCTAAATAAAGCTGGAACTTTAAAAGTTATTTTAAGTCCAACTGTATCTGGAAATTCTTTCTTTAGAAGATTTACTACTAAATCTTTTGATCCACCTACACCTTTGGGCATTTTTGAAACCCTTGTATTAGAAGGGAGTGCTATAAAGGTTTCGTTTTTACTATAACCAGTAATTTCTGGTTGATTTGGTGTTCCTAATGTATAATTAAATTCAAAAGCGTCATCTCCATCTTTTTCAGCTATTCCTGTTAAATTAAAGTTATAACTTCCATCGAAGTTTCTTACCCTAACGCCATCAAAGTAAGTTGATGTAAGGGGATCTTTTCCATAAGCTCCAGTATTAGGAAAAAAGCCACTTATCGGACCTTCTCCTATTAGATCTGTTATCTTATATACAGATCTAGATAGAAGCGTTGATTGAACCTCTGCGGTAAATAATTGGTTTACGAATCCGGCTTGGCTATTTGTGCTAGTTAGATTTGAATATGATCCAGCGTTAGATACAAAGCTTGTGTACACTTGGCTTTTTGGATCTACAATTTCAACCCACGTATCGTTTGTCCACTTCCACATGTAACCCGGTCTAGGGGCTCTAGGTGGTTTGTTTTCTGTTCCAAATCCCATAATTTTTTAAATGTTAAATATTAAATGCTAAACCTTAAGCGTAAGAATAATAGAATGATCCATCTGGATTTTCTATTGCAATGGGTATTGTGATATTAGCTTTATTTTTATTGTCTTGCGGATAATTATCAAGAGATAAAGCAATAGGCAAAGGTGCAATTACAATTCTTCCATAAATTAAACCTACAGGAGTATTTTGACTTATTGTTGTAGCGTTCCCTTGAAAAGTACTTGACGTTCTCTCATCGCCCGCACCATTACCACCATTCATTTTTGGCACAGGTGTAAGCATTGTTACTATACCACCAAGAGCCATAGCGACACCAGCATAAAGCATTGGCCCTGTAAACGAACCAAAAGCAGCAGCGGCGAGTCCACCAGTAGCAACTACCGCTACTATAAGAACTATTCCAATAATTAATTGAAGAAGTCCCCCACCTCCAGACATTTTTACTACTGGTATAATATATATATCTGATTTTCCAGTTTTTCCCTTTATTTCGTCTATAGATAAACTATTTTTTTTATTACCAACGCATACTTTATAATGCTTATTTCTACCTTCTGTCTCGAAATACTCCCGAAATTTACCGTCCGTATTTATACAAATAGCCCTTATTGCTTCTGCTGGGCTAGAAACATCGAGTTTCCAGAGTTTTCCGAAAATTTTGCCTAATTTTCCACCTAAATGGATATTTACAAGTTCATTCATTTTAATCTATAACCTCCAATAAAATTTTTACCTAAAATTCCTATTTCCTCTATCGCAGAAAGTCTTCCTATGCAATGATGAAGAATTTTCCCATCACCATAATAAACTGCTAGATGTTTTTCATTACCTTTTTGCGAAAATACAAACAAGTCACCAAACTTAAAATCATCAATTTTTTCAAAAAATTTATTCATTTCTTCGATGACTATGGTAAAATTATTTTCTCTAAATGATTCGTCTCTTATGCAATCAGGTAATAAAATATTTTTTTCTTTTTTATAGAAATCTCTAATCAAACTATGACAGTCATTAAATCCCCGTATATATTTTCTACCTTGAAAATCTCCATAATCATAAGATAAAGGAATATAAGAATTGATTTTTTTATCAAGTTTTGAATAAACGTAAATAGGTAAGCATGATTCTTCAGATACTTCTAAATCTTGTTCGCTAAAATTAGAGTCCGAATCTACATGAGAATGATAAATAGCGTACAAATCTCTTTTTGAGTTTTTAATATAATCATCAGCAGATACTTCAAAAAAATTTTTCTTATCTAATGCGATATTTTCACACTTTTCTATTTTTGCTTGAGATCCTTCAAGATAAATAAAGCCACCGATTTCTTCATCGGAAGATTCAGCTTGAGTAATAATCTCCTGATAAATTTTACTTGTCATATTACATATGGTCCTCTTGCAACGCCAGGAAATCCACCAAATTTTAAAACTTGTGGCGATGGATATCTTTTTTTACATCCTCCAATATTTTTTGAACAAAAATCAGCAACCCATTTGCCAGGAGATTTTATTGGACCGTTTTCAATTCCAATTATGCCATTTTGATTAGCAACATAAAAAATTTTTTCTCCTAAAGTTTCTTTTAACGTACTTGTTAATGAAACAAAGTGTCCTAAATTATAAGTAAAAGATTCATTATATTCTCCTCTAGGAATAAGTGTAAAGCCATAAGTTCCAGCACCTCCAGTCATAGCTTTATTATTTCTATCAGCAACTGGATCGCCAGTATATCCACACGAAGAATCTCTATATTTAAAGCCACATATACGAGCAAAAACCATTCTATTTGGAATTTTTACATTATCTATTTCTAATGCAGTTGTTAGTTCAAATTCAACATAATCTTTATTTTCTGTTATTTTTCTATTTATGAAAAATATATCATCAGCATAAGCTGCTTCTGGATCTGCTAGGCCATAAGGATTTATTTCATTATCAAAATTTACAGCATCTATAAATCTAGAAAAAACTCTTTTTCTTGAAAATTTAGCTCCTATTAAATTATTTCCATTAAGTATGTAATAAGAAACGAAACCATTTATATTAGCCGCTCTAAGTTTCGGTCTAGGCAAAGACCCTTTTCCATCGTATTCAAATCCCTCTAGGAATACCGGAAAAGCAGTATATTCAATTCCATTGAAAGTTATATTTTTATAATTATTTGAAGATCCATCATGAAAACGTAAAATCGGACCTCCTAAACTTGATGCATCTAATTCGTACAAAGACAATAATGCGCTTGGATTAAATTTTGTTGCTTCTAGATTTGTTACTGTTTTACTCATATATCGAATACTTGTTGTATATCAACAGATATTGTGTTTAAGTTGTATGAATTGGTTGTTATTTGTGCTGAGTCAGCAATATACCTATTACTTGGATTATTTGTCAAGTTATTTACTGGCATAAGTAAATTAAACCATTCTATACCAGCTTTGTCTTCCACAAAAGTAGATATAGCTCTAGCTTCTCTATCACTTCTATTTTCAAAGTTTAATCTCCAATTATAATTTACGCTATTTAATCCGTCTCTTTGTCTTTGAGAATATCCATCACCAAATTTAGCTTCATTTTTTCTTGCTTTTATTTCTTGCGATGAAGAATAAGATGGAATAAACATAAAACCACTTGTCCAAGAATGACTAAGTGAAGTTTTTACTAAGCCTCCAGCCCCTCCATTACCATATTGCCTTTCATTTATAAATTCTACAAAACCTGATCCACCATTTATCGCCATTCCAGTAAAATTAGCTTCTCCCAAAAATGTTGCCGAAACAGCTATCAAAGATCCTGCGGCGAAATTAGGACCAAGATTAGTACCAAGACCAGTTTTTGTAAAAAAAACCGTAGTTTTATTATCATCTGTAACGTAAGAAGTTACATTATATGAAAAGATTGAATTTGGATTTTGATTCGATGAATCCTGAGTTGCATAAAAATAATATGCATCAGAAACCGAAGTCCCTCTAATTACATCGAATTTCTTGTAATTTGCTGAACTTGAATATGGAAAAAATATATTTTGAACTGCCATGCCTTAATCCTTTTACTTTAATACACTTTATTTAGTCCTTCTTATTTGACTATTCACTCCACCAACGCGAGATTGTTGAGTCATTTCATCTTTAACTATATCTCTTACTTGACGAGATAGTTTTTGACCAAAATCTTCGCCAAATGGTGAATCCTTACCCTTATCTTCTTTGGTTTCAGAAGACATTTGTCCATTATTATTTATATCAATCTTAATATAAACAGATGGACTTGATACAATATTCTGAGTAGAATTTTCTGATTTAGATATAGAAATTGGCGAAGGAGTATCTGAAACCTCTCCACCTTCTGCATATCTATTGAAAGAAGAAGCTAAAGATACACTTGATGAAACTTCTCCACCATTTGCATATCTCTTATATGTTGATGGAATAGATACATCTGAAATCATCTGATTGCCATTTGAATACTTATTAGACATGGATGCCATAGACATTTCTGATAACATTCCGTTACTATTTTTATTAGAAATAGAAGCCAAGGGTGTCTTTCCACTACTTGAATAGTTATTAGACATAGAAGCTAAAGATACACTTGATGAAACTTCTCCACCATCTGCATATTTATTTAGTGCAGAAGCTATGGGCATATCATTAGAAACCATTTTATTCCCATTTGAATACTTATTAGAAATAGATGCCATAGACATATCTGATAAGGTTCCGTTATTATTTCTACTTGAAATTTGCTTAAATATTTCATTGTTTTCTTGGAACCTGTTTGAAACTGGTTTCAAAGAAGCTAAAGATACACTTGATGAAACTTTCCCACCATTTGCATATTTACTTAGAGCAGAAGCCAAAGGTACTTCATTGGAAACCATGCCGCCCCTTGAATATCTTCTTGTAGCTGGAGCCCCTGCATATCCAGCAAGAGTGTATCCGCCTTGAGGATTTTCCTCTAAGAATGCAAATTCGCCATCTTTCATTTCCGACTCTGTTCTTAATTGAGCGCCAGCAGGGATAGAAGCTGTTGAACTTGATTTAATTTTAGGCTGAAGAGCTTGAGCACCAAAACCAAGAGCGGTAGCTATACCTACGCTTGCTAAAGCACCCTTAAGCGAATATGCAGGTGTCGCAGCACTCGCTGCATATGCAGGTGCTCCAGCAGCAGGAAATGCAGTAACTTGACCCGCGCTAATGGCAGCTTGACCACCTCCCATCGAGGCGAAGCTGCCTTCACTACCGTATGAAAAATTACTCAAGGAATTTCCACCAGCAACACTTGAACCTTGACCAACCACCCCGAAAGAAGTAGCTGATGAAGGTGTAGATCCAGGACCAACGCCAACACCAGCGGAAGGGGAATTTACAGAAACTCCAGAACTTCCAGAACTTCCAGAACTTCCAGAACTTACGGAGCCTCCAGCACCAGGCGCACCATATAGATATCCACCAATGCCACCCGCAATACCACCAATAATAGCCCCAGTTATTGCGCCTTTTTTGCCCCCAGTCGCATAACCAACCACACCACCAACGGCAGCACCAATGGCCATGCCAATTAGTATACCACCAATAATACGCTTCTGAACTTTGCCTTCGGCTAAACTTTTGATATAATCTTGACCATATTTTTCAACAGAACTTTTCTTGATTACATAGCCGCCAGACTGAAGAGTAGCAGCAACGTCATCTTTTATTCCTGAACCATCGTTAACAACGAAATTCATTCCGCCGAAAACTTTGCCTCCAGAGGCATATTTTTTCATTGTTCCATTATTTATGGAATCAAGAGTTTCTCTTCCAATAGCATTAGCAGAATCTGGTGATATGTAGTATTCACCCTTAGTTAATAAGGCTTGAACAGATCCACCAGAAGCATATTTTTGAATAGGTCCACCCGCATATTTCTTAACAGGTCCACCTGCCGCAAAGGGAGAGACAACTCCAGCAGCTTGAAATCCAGCACCAATAAACTGCTGAACAGCTTTAGATGCAAATGCTCTTGCGGTATCATTCAATACTCCTCCTATAAAGTCCCTGAAAGCATCTTTTGCATTTTTTGCTCCAGTTACGAAATCGCCAAACGAATTACCCGCTCTACTTTCAAATGAATCAAAAACAGTATTAGCTACATCTGAAAGATCGCTCATACTAGCAGCGGCATCTTGCATTCTTTGTTTTATCGTAAGTCCGAATGTCGCACCAGACCTTTCTTCTATTTTAGCTTGTCTAAGTTTTTCGTCTGTAATCCTTCTTTCAATAGCAAGAATGTCAAGACGACTTCCTCTATTTGTTTTAGCTTCAGTTAATCTTTGATTATAGAAAGATTCTGCGTTCTTAGAATCTTCTAATTGTTCTCTAGAAACTGGTCTACTTTTAAATTCCTCATAAACAGCATTAGCTACATTTGCTGCACGATCACTCTTACTACCAGAATCCTCTTGCATTTTTCCTTGTATCGCAAGGTTGAACGTATCACCATACCTTTCTTCTATTTTAGCTTGTTTAAGTCTTTCGCCTGTAATCTTTCTTTCAAGATCAAGAATAGTAAGACGACTTTCTCCATCTTCTCTAGCTTGAGTTAATTGTCTATCATATAAAGATTCTTTAGTCTTAGAAACTTCTAATTCTGCTTCAGAATTAGTTCTTGCTCTTTTTCTTGCATCTTCTATTTGATTTCTTAATTTTTCTTTCTCTATTTCTCTTTGAGCTTCTTCATCGTTATAGTCTGGAACATCAGAAACTCTAAATGCTGGATTATTTGGAAGATTAGGATTATTAAAGTTATTTGGGTTTGGACCTATTCCGTTTAAATAAGTTGATAGGTCAAATTTAGATTGGCCTGATGGAAGATTAGGATTATAGAATCTAAAGTTATTTGTTTTTTCTAAAGAGATTTCTAGTTTTCTTTTTTGTGATTCTAAATCTTGTATCCTATCATTTGTATTGGATATTATTTTTTCTTGAACTCCTGTAAATGAAACAGCAAATCTTAATAAAGCTGAGTCAATTTCTTTAAGATTAAGATTAACGCCCTCTACTGGTTTAGTTGCATCTTTATTTTTTAAAGAATCTCTAAAGTCAGCTAAACTGTCTTGCTTAGGTTTAGGTGTTAATCCAAGTCCCTCGTCAATCTTACGAGATTCGGTGGAATAACTTTTAACAGCAGCAAACAATTTATCTTCTTCAAATGCTCTTCTTTCTTCAGCAGTTAATTTTGGAATCGGCGGATTAGGAATTAAACCATCGTAAGAAATATTACTAAATGGAATAATCGGAGGCTGATATTGATTTTTATATCCAAAATCAACAGGAGTAGATTGCAGTCTTCTGCTGTCCATTTCTCTAAGTTTCTGTTTCTCTATTTCAATTTTTCCTTCTATTTCAGTTTTTTTCCTAAGTGTTTCTATTGATTGATCTTTTGGAGCCTCCGCAGACAAAATTCCAAAATACTCAGAAGTGCTTTTCCCAGATCTATCTTTAAAGAAATCAGCAGTTATTCTTGTGTATGTTTCTATATTTTCAAGAGGATCAAGTTTAGTTGCTAAAGTTCCTGTCTCAAAAGATATTTTTCCTTGAGCAGCAAATGCTCTAACATCAGTTTTGCCACTACTTAAATCCAATAAATCATTTTCTGGTCTGCTTTTTATTACATCAATACCTTTTGATATTCTTTCAGCAGCTATTTTAGAAGACAGATCATATGATTCACCAGATTCAATTTTATTTACAGCTTTCCTTATAGATGCTTCATCTGACTTTACTTGCTCTCCAATTATAGAGGAAAGAATTTCTGCATAAGTCTCTTTTGCGGATGAGGTTCTTAGTATTTCTTTGACTAAAGTAGATCTTTCTGTCTCAGGTAATCCCAAAGCATCAAGTGTTGATATACTTGATAGTTGAAAAGCCGAAGAAGACGGACCCTTTGTTCTTCCAAGAATAGATGATTCAATGAATGATTGAATTGTATCAGGATTGAAAGTAGAATTAGCTAAAACTCTATTTCTTTGTTCAACCTTGGACTGAACAGACATTATTTTTGTCTGAATTCTATCTTCGTCTAAACTAGCTTTAGTTGTTGCGGCATTAATTTCTAATTGAAGGGAAGCATCTCTAAGTAAGTCTGCAACTTCTTTGTTGCCCTTTCCAATTGTATCAATTAATTTATTTATATCTTCTGTAGATGAAATACTTTCTATTTGCTTAAATGAGTCGCTAGTAAAATTAGCTTTTCCAGATCCAGATACCGTCGCTAAAGAAGATTGAAGCTGGCTAATTATGCGATTTGCCCCAATAGAACCCTGATCTTGTATTTCTCTTTGATTAATAGAACCCGCTCTAGCTATTTTATCTTGTTCACTTAGTCCAGAAAGAAGACTTAACGAAGCTAAACCTACATTTTTTCTTTGACGAGAAATAGATGAACTAGATATTTCCGATAGCGCAGACTGTCTGTTAATCTGTGCTATTAAATTATTTTTTACTTCAGATATTCTTATCTTAGAAATTATTTCTGTATTTTTAGCAGATTCACTCAATTGACTATTAAACTCATCAACATATTGTAAGTAATTTCTAAAAGTAAATGCCAAATCATCAGGACTGTCCTTTAATTTGTCAACTGTTTGTTTAATCTGAGATGCGCTTAATCCTAATGATGGTGCGAATTCCTTAAATGCTTTTAATGGATCGTTTTCAAATACCTCTCTAAACCTTGAAAAAGCCTCGCTTGTTTCTTTATTTGATAAATCAGTTGCCGCAGCTAATGCCTGAGCAGCATTTGAAATTGACTCTGGGCTAAAATTCCCAGATAAAAAGCTATCTCCCCTTGCGCTAGTAAGACTTGACACTACATCGCCAGCAAGCGCGGTTTTTGAAGCACCCGCAGATAATGGTCTTGCGGCAGCTAAAATCTTATTAACATCAGAACCACCTGCTAGTAATGCTTCTCTTACGGCTGGATCTCTTATCCCTTTTAGGGAGTCAAATTGTTGTTTTTGAAGATTTTTAATATCATTAGGGTTTGCGCCAGAGTCAATTGCATCATTTATTCTTTGTTGAAGTTGAACATAACCATTTGCGGCTTCAATTTGTCTTGCGAAAACGGCATTATTATTTTCAATATCTCTTGCAAACTCTTCAAAGCTTGTTTTTAATTTTCCTATAGCTCCAATTACACCACCAACTACTGCACCAATACCAAGACCAGCTATAGTTCCAACTGGTCCGGGAGCAATTGCCGATCCAATTAATGCACCAGTTCCAGCGAAACTTAAAGCTCCGGTCGCAGCACCACCAGCAATTCCGCCAGTAGTTCCACCTCTTCTCTCTGGAACGAATCCAGAAAGTAATGGAAGAGCTATTGATGCCGCAAATCCAGCATTAGATATTTTATTGTCGCGTATAGATTGTAATCCTTGAGCGCGAGATCTTATGGAAGATTGGGCTCTTCTTGAAAGAGTTGGATTATTTTGTATATATGTATCTGCTTTGTCAATTTCATTTCCAAAACTAAAAAGTCCTTTATTTTTTTGACGATCAATTGCATAATCGTCGCCAATTTTATCGGCTATTGCTTGATCTGCATCTATTCTTAATTTTTTATATTTTTGCGCAGCGGCTATGGTAATTTGTTTTTGAGCTTCTTTATCATTAGCTAAGACTTGTGGATCATAACCAGGAAATAATTCTTGCGATACGCCTTCTCTTGTAGCTGCAAAATAACTCGCTCCTTCTTTTCTTGTAAGACCAGATATACCAACTTTATCAACTTTTGTAGATAATTTTTGATTTTGAATTTCTTTTGAAAGCGAAGCTTTTTGTGCTTTTATTTCTTTTTCAAAATCAACTAATGAGTAGGCGTATTTTAATTGAGCCGTATTAAGTTGTTTACTTGTTCCACCAGAAGCAATTAAATTCCTAGAAGCTATTCCATAGGCGGCTTCTAAAGATTTCCCTTTTAAAACAAGATTTTTAACACTTTGATTAAAATCAGTTCCTAAAGTTCCTGATTTGGCAAGTCCTAATGTTTGATTGATAACAGACTGATCAACACCCCCACCTGAAGTGTATGATTTTGAAGATAAAATATCACGTAAGTAATTAATATCTTGTGTTCTTCCAGTTGGACCTAATCTTTCTTTCGATAAAAGAGTTTTTATCTGTTCGTTAGAAAGTCCTGTTAATTGCTTCTTTAGATAAAGTTCTCTACGAGTTACATCTGATAAGGGCTCTGGAGGAAGAGGGGGGCTTGGTCGTGGAGGTGGAGGAGGTGGTGCAGGTGGAGGAGTCGAAGGTGGCGAAGGTGGCGAAGGTGGCGAAGGTGGGGGAGGCGAAGATGGAGGAGGAATAATTTCCGCATCAACAGTAGGAGAAGTAGGACGACGAAACCTGCTATAATCAGTTTCTGATTTATCAGAACCTCCAGATGACGAAGAATTAAAGCCATATTTATATCCGCCAATCCCACCAAAAATAGCACCAGCCGCCCCTATCATTGGACCAGCTGAACCACCACCACTTAATCCAACGCCAATTGCTCCCGCAATTCCAGCGCCCATAATCGCATCGGTAACTTTTTTAATTGTTGTTCTAAAATTTGGTATTACTTCTTCGGCATCTATAATAGGTCCATTGCCAGTATTAACACGACCAGCGCCACCTGATCTACGATCTCCAACAGAAAAGTTAGAGGAAGTAGGCAGAGGAATAGAGAATCCAGGAGTAACATTTTTTTCTCTACGAACTCTTCTATTAATTAAATCATTAGAAAATTGACTAGAAAACGGGTATGATGGCAATAGACCAGATTCTGGTGATGGACCAGATGCTGGATTATATGGAACTAAGGCAGAGTTAGGGGATCTGTAAGAACCAGGAACATAACTAAGTTTTGGAATATTATTACCACTTGAAAGAACTCCATTTCTATAAATCCTTACTGGTTCTTGAGTTGCTTGTAAAGACTGAATAATCTCTTCTTCAGTTAATGCTGGAGTCTTAGGAATAAAATTAGACTTATCAATAGCCGCAAACATTTTCTCTTTTTGGGCTTGAATTGCCTGTGGAGTTAAATTTTGAATTTTTCTAATTTGCTTATTTCTAGCAATTTCTTGTGCCGAAGGCTTAAGATTTACCTGTCTTAATAATTCCGATTCACCTTCTTTGAATTGCTGAGATAGAATTCTTCTACGAGCATCTTGAGCAGCATCTTGAGCTTTTTTAATTTCGTCTTTAGCATCTTGTTCTGCATTTATTACTTTATAAGCTTCCTTAACTTGACTATCTTTTATAGACGGAGATGGATAAATGGCATTAGACCTACTAATAGCCGCAAACATTTGCTCTTTTTGAGCCTGAATTGTTTGTGGAGTTAAATTTTGAATCCTTGCAGTTTGTTCGCTTCGTGCTTTTTCAGCGGCAGATATACTTGGTGTTACAGTTTCTGGAAGTTCTTTTTTCCCTTGAGCAAATTGTTGAGCTAATACTTTGCTTCTAGCTTCTTGAGCAGCTAATTCGGTTTTATATTTAGCTTGATCTTGATCTGCTTGTTTAAGTTCCGCCGCTCTAGTAGCACCAGCAATAGTAAGATTTGTTACAAGTTTTTTCCCAGCAACACCAATTTTAGTTTTTATTTCTTCTAAAGATTTTCCAACTAAGTTAGCACTTTGAGATAAATCTATAATTTCTTTAGTAGTTTTCTTAAAAGCATCAACGGAATTAGTTCCTTCCTGTCTTAAGGATCTAAATAAAGACCTTAATTGAGCGGACGTTTGTCCACCTCCAATATCCATCACTTCTGCGTAATTTATTACATTACCAAATACATCTTTAGTTTTAGTTCCAACCATTTTGGATGGAGTTCTACTTGTTAATTTATCAAATTCAGCAAAGTTAGGAACAAAGCCATTTGCCGCACCATAAGTTCTTGGATTAATTCCTTCTTTTAATGCGCGTGAAACACCTTGAGAACCATCGAATGGCTCGTCGCGGCGATTCGCAACTAGTAGACCCATTGGGTTGGAAGAGCTTTTAACTCTATTATCATTATCAATATAAATATCTTTTAAACTTACGCCAGCAGCTACTTCGCGAGAAATAGCGGAACGGAGAGGATCTGAAAAATTAGGAATATAACCATTAGCGAATACATCGTAAGTATTGCCGTTTGCTCTAACACGACTTATGTTATCTAGCAAAAATCTTCTCGGTGTAGCCTTGCCCTGCCCTTCTTTAAGGGAATTTAGAACGATACTATTTGTTTTCTCATCATAATCAGTCCAACTTTCATATGCTTTTGGCGCATCTGCTCCAACAAGTTGATCTTGATTCACTCTCCATTGAGCAGCATTATAATTTGCAGATTCTCCATTTTTCTTTGTGTAATAAATGCTTTGGAATTTTTTAGATTTAAGTAAATCTGCTAACTGAGCGCGAGGAAGGCGCATATTTGCAAAATTAGGAATATGACCTCCAGCCAATTCAGGAGTTAGAAAATCAGGAAATGAAGATTGTTTTTTACCTAATTTGTATTTATCTATGAATCTTGCGTTACTTTCGCCAATATAACTTGTACTAAAATAAGCTGGATCAAAAATTTCAATTTTTCCACCAGCTTTTTCTATTTTAGATAGAAAATTATCTGCAAATCCTTTGCGAGATATAATACTATCACTTAATTTCTTAAAAATTTCAGAATTTCTTTGTTTAGATCTATTTTTTCCAACGCCAATTATATTATCAAAAATTTTCTTTCCACGTTCATTTATTCCATAGTTTCCAGAATGAATATCTGCACGGGCTCCGAATAAATTTTTTGTTAAAATTGGATCTATTGCTTTTGTTGCAGTATTATCAATAATACGAGATAATAAAGTAATAATACCACTATTTGCACCACTTTCTTCTAAGGTTCTTAGATAATTTACATTACTGGCTTTTGGTTTTGCAGTATATCCACGCTCTAATGATCGTTTCAATGATCCAACTGGAGCTAAAAATTCCATACCTGCTACTTTTTCATTAGCAAGCATCTTTGAAAGAATGTATTCTGATCTTAAGGCGCTAAGATTATTATATTTTTTTGTTACTAAATTAGAATCTCCCAATCTGTATCCAGTTCCTTCAACTCCAGATGCTAATTCTTCTGCTACTCCACTTTTAATAAATCTTTCATTAGCAAAATTAGGAACAAATCCATCCGCCATACCTTTTGGACGTAAATAACCAGCATCTAAAACTCTTAATCCTTGGTTAAAGGCTTGCCCTGCTCTTCTTAGTTCATATGGACCAGGTTTTCCAGTAGATTCACCTAATTCAGCTAAAATATCGGTAACAGCACCTAAATCTCCTGATTTCGTAACTCCTAAATTATCAATTCTTAAATCTCCAGCATATTGGCCAGCAAAACCCGAATTTCTAGATCCTTCTAGATATGGTTTTAAGTAATTAGTTAAAACTTTTGCTATATTAGATTGAACAGAAATTTCATTTCTACCAGGAAGCATTCTTCGTATTTCAGGATACTCAATAAGTTGTAGTCTTTCGATTAATGCAGCTTCTTTTTTTCTTCCACCAATAGTAACTTTTCCAGTATCAAATATTTGTGGTGCAAATGCTCCTGATGTATTTAAAGCTCGTAATTTATCAAAATCTTTATTTTTTCTTCTTAAAACAGATAATACTAGTTCTTTTGGATCGATGCCTTTTATTAATCCCATTCCACTGAATTTATCTTCAAATAAATCCCCTTGTACACTATTTAGTGCCGCAACATTATAAATATCTTTATATGAACCACGCCCAAGCTTATTTAACATTTCAAACTGAGACTCAAAAGGTGTTTTTTTTGCAAAATTAGGAATATGACCAGAAGCTATAGAAACATCACCAAAGGGATGTTTATATTTAGGAAAAATATTTCCTTTTGGACTATAAAGCCTTGCTTTATCACTTAATGAATTAAATAAAGAAACTTCTTTTTCAGAAGAAAAAGTTTCTATCATATCTGATACATCTTTATTTCCAATACTCTTAAAATATCTTTTTAATAAATCCGAACTTACTCCAATTTTACCTCCAGAAGCTACTTGCATAAACTTTTCTGAACCTAATCTATTAAATAGTTTTTCTAATTTCTGTGGGTCACTATAAATTCTATTAGATCTTATCTGATCTACCATAAGAGCTTGATTATCTCCAGATTTACTAGCGCCAAGTTGATCTCCAAAATTTAATTCACTAAATTTTTTTGGTTTTACTCCATCTACTTCCATAAACTTCAAACCTTGTTTAAAACTTGTTGTAGTTGGAACTATTCCTGGCTGTGTACTATTTCTTGAGCGAGCAAGATAATCCATCAAATCTTTAAACCTATGAATTGATCCTAGACCTTCCCAATTTCCAGCATATGCAGCTGATTTAAATTTTGAAGAATCTTCCATTCCAAATCGTGAAGCCATACCACGGTAAAGAGTGGTCATTTTTGGTGCAAAATTAGGAACGAATCCACCCGCCGCATTAATTTTTCTTGCGCCTGACGGAAGACCCATTTTTTTCACCATGTTCTTATTAAACACAGCAGTTCCACCGAATGCATAATTTGGAACTACATATTCATCTGTATTTACAACAGCTGTTCCTCTTTTGCCGTTACCAAAATTAAAATTAGGCATTACGACGGGTTTGGCAGACGGCGAAGCACCGCCAACACCTTTCTTTATCGCAGACATCTCTTGCTGAATAGGAGAATAACCACTAGCAAAACTACCAGTTTTACCTAACGACCTTAATTGTTTTACAGCAGATGGAGACGTTTTACCCAAAGAATAAATTTCCTTTGCTTGTTGGGTATTTTGTGCAGCCCGTAAAGCATTTTGTTTAGCTAAAATCTCTAAAATAATCTTTTCTTTTTCTACTATTCCCGTAACTAACGATAGACGGGTTTTATCTTGGGATGAAGCCGAAGCCAATAAGACATTCAAACCTCTAATTGCTTCAAGTTCTTTATTTCTGCCTGGAAAAAGACCTACTACGTCATCTCTAATGACTGAAAATGTCTTTGAAAGAACGGTTGTTAATAAAGTGCCGATTGTAACTAGTCCCGGACCACTTATTACATTTCCAATTCCTTTTAGTAATCCACTAGCGATAGCCTCACCTGCGTTTTGTATCTCAGGATCTTTGCCAGCGCCACGAAATGAGTCAAGAAAGCTGGTTATGATTTTATTTCCTGATAAAATTTCCTCAAGCAATGGAGCTATAGTTATTTTACCAACAGAATCACCTATTTCTGACGCACTTGTTTTGAAATTTTGAATTAAGCTATCTAAAGATTTGTTGAGGGATTCATTTCTCTTTTGCGCTTCCACGGTAGCGGAAGAAGCCGCATATGTAGCTTGTTCTACAACGCTATAACTTCTAGCTAAATCAGTTATAATCGCTCTAAATTGATTGATTTGGTAAATACCAGCAGAAAGTTCGCCTACGACTTGTTGTTGACTCTTTGTTAAGGAATCGAATGTTCCACCCAAATTTTCTAGAATTCTATCGGCAGATAAAGCTTCTCCGCTTAAATCTCTTACGGCAATACCAAAAGATTCAAGTTGGTCCAATACTTCTGGGCGTTGTATCCTTGTGAAGATTGTTTTGAAAGCATTACCAATTACAGCACCACCTCTGGCAGTAATTTGTTGTGCCGAAGTTATGATACCTAATAGTTTATTGAAAGTTACCCCTGAGTCTTGAGCGGTAGAACCTACGCGAGAAAGAGCTTCGGCCAAGTCTTTTGTAGATACGGCGAATTTAGTGTCAACTGCAACTAATCTATTGATGACTTGAGTTGAGGTTAGTCCTTCTTTGGAAAACCCGTTAATTGCACTAGTTAAAGAATCAACAGCACTTGCAGCATCCAATCCTGATAACCTTGATAGAATAAGAGCGGAATTTACTCTTTTTACTGTTTCTTCAGCACCAAGACCTTGACGAGAAAATTCAAGCGCAGCCTTTGCAGCCGCATCAAAAGATTGTGAGGCATTTCTAGCAACATCAAAAAGTTCTCTTTTAAAGGAAGATAAATCTTTTGATGACAAACCTAAAACAGAATTAATATCTAAAAGAGCTTTCTCTACCTTGATTGTAGAGCTAACTATTTCATTGAAAATTCTAACAGTTCCACCCAAAGCAAATGCTGAAGCACCGAATGTTAAAACACGTTGATTAGCAGCATCTAGAGAATTTCCTACTTGGTCAACGCCAGTTCTAATTCTACCTAAAGGAGCAAGCGCAGATCTTTCGTTTATTTGAAAATTTAATTTCTGTGTTTTTTCAAGTTCTCTAATCTGTTTTAAGATTGGAGCAGTTTCTATTCTTGCTGAGAGTGTGACCGAGGGAGTTGCCATTTCTTACCTTTGTTCTAATAATACACGAAATGATTTCGGTTTGCTAACTATTTTGCATTTTAAACATTTCCATCATTGACATGGGTTTATTTGGTAATCCCTTTTTACCATCGCCATCAATTATATTCAAATCTTCCTTGGTAGCACCAACAATAGCTACATTAGAGTGATTATTATTATTCACTAATTCTTTTGCATTCCTTGAAGAATTTAGGTAATTTACTAATTGGTCTGGGTCTTTTGATATATTTGATGGCAGTGCTTTAATATCAACTTCCTGTAGAATACTTTTGAAAAATTTTCCATAATTAGAAAGTTTTACTTGATTATATGTAAAATTTACTATTGATTTGCCAAAAAACATACTTGCGTTATCTTCGCATAGATTATAGTAAGCTGTAAAAAAATCTTGTATAGCTAATTTTTTTAGATTTAAATCAGCGCATCTATCTAAACTTTTGCCATATATTGCTAATAAATCAATAAATATTGTATCTTCTATTTCGTCAAATTCTTCTTTAGAAAATAATGCATTTTTTAGAGTGTCTTCTTTAAAAAAAGATTTTAATATGTAATAATCATTAACGACTTTATCAGCATAACTTTCTGATGTCATTCCAATCAAATCACTCTTTTCTTTTTCTAGCAATCTTAATTCATTTTCTTGCTTTTCAGTTTCTTCTATTTGTTTCTTTAGGATAGATGGAAGTTTTATCAATTTGAGAGATTCTTTTAATCTAACAACGTAATCTTTCTTCATGACTATCTCATTCTCTTTCTTTTCAGACCAAAGCCCCTCCTTTAAAAGAAAACCCACCTTTTCTTTCTCGGTCATTATGCCGCTTGAATAAGCTTCTTGCTTAAATTGGTCATAAAGTTCATCTAAATATAAATGCTCTTTATGTGACAAGTGCCGAATATAAAGAGTTCCCCCATTATATTCGGCACAAGAATAGCCATTACAAACGTCAACAAACGCTTGTCTTAACTCTTTACTCACTCAAGTATTCTTTTTCTACTTTTTCAAACTCTTCTGGTGTAGAAATACGACCAGCGGAATAAAGACCCCAGAATAGAGCTAATTTATTTTTAGCAGCTATATAAATTGGGTCTAAGTTTTCCTCTAGATCAAAATAGTAATTTTCTTTTTCTTCAAAGGTATTTCCCTTAAATACTTGTTCAGACTTACCATCTTTTTCGATATAAGTTTGATAAAATATCAACCATAGATTCCCTCTTTCCTGCGCGTATGACTCAGCGGTATTTTGGAAAATAGCTTGATTGGATGTTTCAATCGCTTGAAGTTCTCTTTGAATATCCACTAGTTCAGAAAGAAGATCGGATTGCTTTGTTTGTTTTTCGACATTCTGATCTTCTACTGATCCAATAGAGATAAGGTCGTTTCTGATTTTTTCGCCTTCAATAGTTAAATGAGCGATTCTCTTTGCAGTCTCTTGAGACAATAGGGCTCCCGCACCATCAATATGTTTATTGACCAAAACAGATTTACTGATTAAACCAGCATCAATAGCTCTTTTTATTTGAGAACCATAGAATAGACGGAACTTATCATTCTCTCCTCTAGCTGGTTGTTTTAAAGAGATACTGTAACTAACAGGTTCTTTAACCTTGGTCTTTACAGTTATTTCTTGGCCATTTTCGTTTTTAACTTCAGTTTTTTCAACTTCGGTTTCTACTGATATTTTGAATTCGTGTAGCTTTTTCATAACTTTTTCTTATTATACGTTTTTGTTTAAAAAAAATCAACTTTAAAGTTCTTAGATTGTTCTTCTATTGAACGATAACAATCATTTCCAGAACCTAATATTTTTTTTCTAATTCTATCCATTTCTTGGTCAGTGAAATGATTAGCTAGAATTACTTTGTTTTTTTGGTCTTGAGGAAGGGCGTCAATCAACTTACCCATAGCATCGTCGTGCTGTTCTTTTAAGTTTTCTACAATAAATAAAAAATCTTTAAATAGATTTGTAATATTTCTTTTTGTAGAAAATAAAAATATTTTCTCTGCTTGATTTTTTTCCATAATTCCTTTTTCCTTAACTTATATACACAAAAAAGCCCCAGTTTTATTAACTGAGGCTTTTTTATTTTTCTAACTATTTAATTAGAATGCATTTTTGCCACTAATGAAGATACCATTTATGTTATCTTCTGGTCCACCGATTGTGCAGCTATAGCTTAAGCTTACAGTTGCAGCATTTTGACCAACGGCATTACTTTGATTTTGGCTTTCTAGTTTAGCGCGACGAATATCGAATCTCATCGCAACAGCACCAGTTCCTTGACAATTTGGCTCACGGCACACAACAGAGAAATTTGTAAATTCATCGTTACAAAGAACATTGCTTAGTGCGCTTGATTTTAATTCAGTTTGTAGAACTTCAATCTGAACGGTAGGAGTGATTGGGTAAGTTTCTACTTTAGCGTAGCTGAATAGAGTTCCTAGACGATTTAGATTTTCTCTAGCAAGAGGAATGCTGATATTAATACTTTGAACAGGAACAGCATTAGCACCGCTCATGAAAATACCAAGAGCAGTAGCATCAGCATTATTGATTTCTAATGTTACGTCACCGGGTTTAATGGCTGAGATGATATTAGTGCCAGTATAGGTTTGGGCGACAGGAATACTGAAAGTCTGTCCGGTAACGGGTCTTCCATTCTCCAAGGCTACAGCAGGGGAAGCTATATTTTGAGTGCCAGTATCGTATTTGACGTTAAGAGCCTCGAAAGTAACATCGCAAGTAGGAATAGTGCCAACAGCGAAATTCCAAGCGATGTTAGAGACTGAAGCATTGCCAAGGGAAACAACACCATTAACGCCGCTATTAGTATTTCCTACTGCGTCTGCACCTTCAGAGGTAACTAGACAGAAAAGATTCTTTGGGTCAGTAGATTTAGAAAGAATGCCGCTTAAGCAAGAGACATTACCTTTAACGAAAAATCCTAAAGCTGATTCCGCAAATCCGTCTAGGGGATAATACTGAAGTGAAGCGTTTACAGTAGGAGCTTCGGTGATGATTGAGTCAACTCTGGCTAATTGGCCTAGTTGATTAACATCTTGACGATTAATTGTAAAGTCGTGAGAAAAAGACTGAGCGCGAGGAACTTGTAGAAGTAAATTCTGTCCAGAGTTACCGCTTGTGAAAGCGAAACTGTTTGCGGTTCCGCTTGAAATAAAAACGGCTTGAGATTGGTAAAGGATGCGATTTCTGCCCATAATATTATAAGTTTAGTTTTGTTTTTTTGTTTACACTTTTTTTCTATTGATTTATATCAGGTAATGATTAAATTTGAACTATCAGCTGCTTCGTTTGCATCTATGCTAATTGGAAGTGACATATTTAGCTCGGCAGAGGTATATGCGCCAACTGAAGAACCTAGATTGAATGAATCAATGTATGGATTTACAACTCTATAAGTTGTAGCGGCTGAAGCCCCAGAGCATGGTGAAACTAATGTGATAAAGATGCTTCCAGTAAGAGCATTTCCACAATCAAAGTGAGAAAGACCGCTTAATGGATTAACGCCCTCTAAGAATCCATTCATAGAAAGAGATGCGGCTATAGCGGTCATTGGTCTTGTTGGGAATTTTTGTCCAAAAATTGCAACTGCTTGTCTAGTAAAATTTACAGAAAGGTTAAAACTTTGTGGGCTAAATCCAGTCAATCCCGCGCCGCTGACTTGAATTCCAGAAATTGCTATATCTTGACTGCGAACTAAAGCAGTTGGAACAGCAATATTTTCTTTTGCTCCTGTAAAATTTTCAACTCTTAAATCTAATCCTTCGCCATTTACAGAAACTTTTGCGAAATCACCAACATTGGCGCTTACGGAATAAGAGTTAATACATCCACTTAAAATAGTTAATTTATTTTCGTAGTTAGCTGTATTAGCTTGTGAATTAAGAAATTCAAAATTTCTAGCCCCAAAGCCAGCCACAGAAATTCCGTCTGTTCTTCCAATAAGAATTCCAATTCCAGTATTATTTACTAAGCCAAAATTAGTTTCTATTTCTTTAGAGCTTTTTACGGCTTCTACTGAAAAAGATACAGGAGTATAATTTACAACTGGTCTTTCTTTTAGAGGGCTGAATCTTCCGATTTGGCTTACATCGGCTCTTGGAATTTGATAACCAACTGTTGCGCTTTGAACGCGCTCAATTGTTTGGAATGTGGTCCCCGCTGTTCCCGAAGACATTTTAACTTGCGTTGATTGATAGAATGGCATAATTTTTAAACCTTGTTTTTAATAATAACACTTTTTTTATGTAAATCTTTCTTTAGTAAGCTGAAAATCTATGATTCCTACGAAATTAGATTCGTTTGTCTTAAAAGAATCACTTAATTTAGATCCTCTAACAGATTCTATATATAAGAAATCTTTTAAGTTTTCAGCAGATGAAGTCATTTGCTTGTAATTATACCCACTTGGATACATTCCTGTCTTTACATCTCCGAATGGATTTATTGGGTCAAGATTCTTGCTTATAAACGGAATCCATTTATTTTTCTTATCAACGAAAAATGACATAACTTCATCAATGCCGTCCATCGTTTCAGAAAAAACTATCATAGATATTGAAACTTTTGTTTGTTTTTGACCACCAAGAGCATATGGAGAATTTTCATTTGATAATGCATTTATAAAAATTGCTGGTGTCACAAAAGAATATGGCTCTATCGCCCCCGTTGGATTTAAATCATATCTTGAATTTAGATAAAACTTAGAAGTCGTTAAAATTACTTCCTCTGTCTCATTTGATAAGTAAAAATTATATTCTTTAAAAGAATAACTTCCAGTTAGATTAAGTCCTGTTCCATAACTTGAAGGTATTAAAACTCTTCCATTATCATAATCTATTTTGATCCCACTTTGTTTATTTAAGAAGTTATTAGAAAAATACACTCCAGAGGAAACATTCGCGCCAGAAACACCTTTATCATAAACCCATTGCTTAAATGGAGATGAGTAAGATTCATACCCATTTAATCTCAAGTCTTTATTGTAAAATAACTTAGAGGAGTGATTTATATAAGCAGAAGCTTCATTCAATAATGAATTTTCAGCCCAAAACAAAAAAGATGCTTTTGCATCTGATAAAAATTGATTTTTCATACTTTATTATTTGATCCCTTTACGTTTTCTATAAAATTTTTTAAAATTTGAGTTATGTAAGAAGTGCTTCTGAATGTAGCACTATTTTTTAGTGAATTTCTACTCTGAGTACCGCCCTCTGATCTTCCTTTGCCAATTTTTGAAATAAATTTCTTTATACCTGGAATACCTTTCTCAATTCTATCTGTCCAAGATATTCCTTCAGCCCAAGGCATCGGACTGGCATCAAAAATTGCTTCTTGATCTGGCGCAGTAAACACAAAATCGAAAACTAAATTATCTTCCTGTGAACCACGAACATATTTCATTTTTGGTCCCGAAGGATTTCCTTCATTCAAAATTTCATAAACAGGATAAATTGGATTGCTACCATTTTCAAACCCAATAAAAGAAAATAAATTTGCACTTTCCCCACGAACCCCAACTATCGTATTACTGATATTTTCCGCTGTTGGGCCAGCTTCTATTTCCTGCGTGACCGGATGATTTGTAAAATCGTCTTGCATTTGATAAACTGCTGGTTCAAAAATTTCTAAACGAACTTTTTCCTCGGCTTCTTTTATTAAGATACGCCCAGCTTGTGAATTTATTTCTTTTAGTATTTGCTGCGGGTTCATTTTATTATCTTCAAGTAAAATGTATAATAATCAATATCGAATAAACCATGCGGTCTTCCAATTCCTTCCACGTTAAATCTAAATCCATCTAATTCCAATTGTCTTGCTTCGCTAAAAATATCATAAAATTCTTTTTTTATTTTTATTCTAGCTATTCCATCAATATTTTTTAATTTTAACTGAGCTTCATCTTCTGAACCTCCAACATATGGAGTTAAAAATGAATCTTTTAGTTTTTGATCATATAAAACTCTACCCTTTATAATTGATCTTGAGAAATTATTTTGCGGATTAGTTAGTAAGTTTTGATTATTTCTAGAAAATCTATTAAAAGATTCTTCATTTGAAAATGCAACTATTTCAGTTGGAGACTTGTAAACTATAATATCTCTATCCCAAGTATCAGCAACATCAGCGATTAGCGATGCCAAGTCATTTTTTTCTTGCAGTGTAAATAAAGAAGCCATATGATTAAGCGTATTTTTCTATTAAGATGTTGTGAATCATTAATCTATTTAAATTAAAAGGGTTTGAGATATAAAATGAGTCAGGAATCGGAGCCGGAACTCCTGAGTTGTTGTATGTTGATGTAAAAAATCCAGTTAATTCATTACTAGAACCAATCATTGTACCCAGAGCAACTTTCATGTTTTGTAAAGAAGGAAACTGCAAAAGATCATCTTGTTGATCATTATTATTGAACATAGTAATAGAAAAATTTTGATTAGATGTTCCTTTATCTTTTATTTTTATTTTTATTCCAAATACATTACAAAAATATGTATCTAGTAGTTTTAGCTCTCCAGTCAGAGTAAATGGTGATGGCATTATTATAGTCGATAAATCATTATAACTAAAGTTAAAATTATATCCAGTTGCTCCGCTTGGTATAATTGAAGCACTTACATTAGCATAACCGTAGCCAATAGAGTTATTATAATATGATATACTAGCATTAAGATTGAAAGACTCTCCTAAAGAAGAAATTCGTGGTCCAATACCTATATAAGAACATGAATCTTTATTCGGATAAAATTCATTATTTGATTTTATTCCTAAATAAAAATTTTTTGCATAATCTTCTTTATAAATACCAACAATTGATTCGTTTTGCAAAGTTTGATCAAATCCAGATACATTTGCCAAAGAAAGCGCAACACAAACTCTGATCTCCTCCCAGTCTCCGAAGTCAAATGGATAGACAAGAGATTCCTTTGGTTCTAAAACCAAGCATTTATGCCC
>Ga0181362_1000001_pt1 | contig 48311 bp, 55 predicted proteins | sample Su13NDMM110SN_FD_130095 | JGI IMG/M metagenome (GOLD analysis project Ga0181362, IMG submission 130095) | Freshwater viral communities from Lake Michigan, USA - Su13.ND.MM110.S.N | ecosystem: Environmental > Aquatic > Freshwater > Lake | place: USA: Michigan | collected 2013-07-16 | reverse complement strand
TATTTTTTATTTTTTTGTTTTTTAAATTTTTTTTTTTTTTTTTTTTTTTTTTTTTTGCTTCGATACATATTAAACCCCGATTAAATATATAAACATCAAATCAAGATCAAAGAATCAAAAACATTTATGTTGGGAGAAGATTTTTTTTGTTATGGCTGTGAAGTACTAACAGTAGTAAGTACAAAACGAATTATTTAACTGGATTACGTTTACGAGGTTTTAATATTCAGTACAAAACCCTACATGATTTTAAATATTAAAACCTCAAAGGGTTGAATAGTTGTTTTTATATAGAGTTTTGTAGTTGTCGTGTATATTGTCGGGTAAAAATCAATATTATTTCAAAGTTTCCATATACAGTAAGGCTTTGCAAGGTTTAATCGTGACCTTAATATGATTGAGTTAAACAGTTGTACACAAAATCAGTTGAAGAACTGCATAAAAAAAAGTCAAAAAAATATAGAGACTGACTAAAAAAAACAACCCCATACCCCGAAAAAAACGAGTTTCCCGATTGCTTCGGGCGCACGATCACCCATATACCCTCCTAAAAACAAAGTCATGTAAAAAATTTATATTTTTTTAAGTATTGATTTTGTTGGGGTTTATGTTTTTTGAATAAACAATTATGTTAAAATATTTGTTTTATTCGGGAATACATTTTTACTCAAAGTAATTACTCTGCAATTCCACGGCTGTTTTAATGGTTTAAATTATTGATTAACAATTAATTAAATTTTAAAAAGTGTTTTGAAGTTGTCCGTATATGGTAACTTAGTTGTCTGTAGATGGTAATTTCGATGTATAAAGTTTATGTTTATAACATAAATAAAATTATATTTGTAGAATAGAAACGAAAACTGGGATTCATGGGAACAATTACAGAAGATTTTTTTGTTAAGGTTATAGAGAGTATTAGAATACAGATGGATTACGATAGAGGTCGCCATGATGCTTTATGTAATGCTTTAGGTGCAGATGATGGTTCGATACCTTTTTACGACAATTCTGTATTGATTAAATCCTTGATAGAGGCATTGCAATTGTTTTTTCCTAGAACTGCTGATGGATTTTGTGAGATAGAGCATTATTGCTTTGATATGAATTTTGGACGTTTAGAAGAACAGCAAGCTATTACTCCTGAGGACTTGTTTTCTAGATTGTTGTCACAGAGAGAGATTTTAGTTTCGACCCACCCATTAATTGATTAGACCATGGAAGAACTACAAATAGCTTTTTGGATTATTTGTGTATTAGTAATAGCAAAACCCGCTTACTACGCTATTAGAGATTTAATTAAATGTTTGATTGAGATTATTAAAAACCAATAAATATTATGGCGTGTACCAAAGATTTTTTGAATGGGTGCGCTGGGAAATTAAAACACAAGACATGGTTTGCTGCAGATTATTTTTTAAAGAACGAGCATATTGACCCTCTTGCTCAAATTTACAAATGCAGATGTGGTTTTTTCCATATAGGCGGACGAAAGAATAACAAAGGGGAGAAGATTATTAAACATAAAAAAAGGGAAATCAATGACCAACAACACAAACGAAAACACAAGCGATTCAAATACTGAATTAAGTTTTGTACCAGAAAGAAGAGAGTATAAAATGGAAGAGATATACCAAGGTGTAGTAATGCATCCAAATGGATATTTTTATACTATTCACAAAAAAGACATGACAAATGTTTTTCTTTCATTAATCGAGGGAGATCAAATTGTTCCCGCACCTGCAGCACTTATTTTACATTCAATCAATTCAGGTAAATGCAGTTTTTATCCAGCTGGCGACGAGTCATACAAAGAAGTTTTGTACAGCGAAGAGGTTTCAGAGTATAAAAACAATATTCTAAAATCATTGATTTTTAATCAATTGGCTTTAGAGGCTAACGATAGCTTGATAGAAACAATTGAGTACGACAAATATTTGAAAAACCTTTTACTAAAAGCCAATAAAGGGTTAGAGTTAAAAGCAAAAAAACATTTGGAAAGAGTTTTTGGTGCCGATCCCGAAATGTTAATCAACATATTCAATTCGATTGACAAGTTCGTAGGCAGACTTGCTACAAAATTGCCACACGAATTCTTTTATCTCAATTCAATTATTGAAGAGTACGAGGAAGATCCCGCTAAATACATTGGAAGACAAGTAAACCTTGAAAAGCTACAATAATGCCTGATTTGAAATTAAGAGTAGGGTATCATGCCGAAAGTGAAAAAAGCTTTGGCGTATTGGTTGATGTAACACTTGGACCTATGCTTAACGATTATGCAGCAAGTAGACTGGAATGGTTTCCTAAATCACTGTGCTCCATTGAAAAAAAAGAAGTTGAAAACGGAATACCTGAATATTACCTCACGGCTCCTGATTGGCTTTTAAAAACAAAAAATGTGTCTAGTAAGCCTAAAATGATAAACTGATGGGGATATTGCTTTATTCAGAATACATAGTGAAACAAGCGCTTTGGCTACAAATAAAAGATGAAGAAAGAACGAATTTTGGAACTAACTCAACTCAATTTTATATTGAAAAATACATTCAGTAAAGATTGAAGATTTTAGTAAAGAGGTACAAAATAATATCGTTGAAATAATCGACTACATGGTTCTAAATTATAATGATAAATATTAAATCATGAGACACGAAAATTTGAATACTGAACAGCTAGTAGAGTTTAATTTACTTTCTCCAGAAGATCAAAAAATAGTATTGTTAGATTCATTTATTGCAAAAAACAATGGATCTACCTCAGAAGTCAGATTTGATGGCTGGTCTTTTGAAGAAAAAATTGAATTTTTTAAAAACAAAACACAATGAAATACTATCTAGGAATTGACCCGGGAAAGCAAGGAGCTTTTGTTGTAATTGACGAAAACTCAAATGTAGTTGAAATGATAGGTACTCCACTCATAGGCAAGGAATACGACCGACAAGGTATTGTGGATATTCTAGCTAGTAGAGACTTTCATAAGATAGGGCTAGAAAGTCCTGATATTATTTTTGGAGTAGGCAAGAGTGCCGTTGCTTCTTTATCGCATTGTGTAGGCTTAATCGAGGGCATTATGATAGGTTTAAAAACTCCTTTTGTCCTTATAAAACCAAAAGAATGGCAAAAAGAATGTTGGAAACACGTAAAAACCCAAAAGAAAGCTACTGGAAAAGGCAATGACACTAAGGCGACTTCAACTATGGCAGCAGTCAACCTTTGGCCCAATGCCAATTTCAAAATTACCAATGCAGGTAATTCATCAAAAAACCATAATGACGGAATGATTGATGCCGCGCTTATCGCGGAGTATGTACGTAGAATGTTTAAATAGATTTTTATGAAAGGAACAAAATTATTTGGCGAAATATTAAACTCACTTCCATTAAACTGTACAGAATCAATAGATGATGAAATATCGTTAGCGAAGAATATTGCTACTATAATTATTGAAAAAAAATATCGTCCCGCTACTACAGCGGGTTTGGGACTAAATTAAGCCCATTATTCGGATTTGCCAAATCATCCCAAATACAAACTATTTCCCCCATTAAGCCAAATACCCAAATCCGTTGTAGTAGCTGTTAGGCATTCGGTTCTTTATGTTCAATATTTCGGTTTAGTTTCTGCGCCGTTTTAAAGTCAGAAACACAATTAAAATTCAACATTATGTTTTCAAAACACACAAAATTTATGAATGATTGCGGAACAAACAATCTTTTTAAATCAGTAACTATTTACCGATTTCTTTGGCTTCCAATATTTAAGACAACCAAAGAAATGGTAGATAAGTTCTAATTATTTAGTTAGCCGATAAATAATGCTAAAAGTATTAGTACTTTGATTTGGGACAATATCGTAATTCTTTATTGACCAACCTTCGGAAAGGTGTTTATTTAGTTCTGTTAATTCAAATTCTAAAGAATGACTTCCTTTTCTAAGCTCTTCGATTAATCCAGAAGACACATTTGCTACTAATACTTTTTCCATTTTTTATTGTTTAGGTTAAAATTAAATTCTTTTTATCTGCTTCATTTTGGCTGAACTGATGCCTAACATTCCAATAGAGAACTGTTATTTAATCTAAGGTCCTGTGGAGTTATTCAAAACGAAAAAATTTATTTGTCAAAGTTGCAAGACTTAACAGAAGAAGAACAAAAAATTAAAACAGAAATTAAGAGTATATGAAAAAATTATTAGCAGCAGTAAGAAGTTTCCAAAAGAAATTCAAACAACCCATTTCAAAAAAACCAATGTTAACTGGTTTAGAAAAAGGTACACTTCGTTTCGAATTGATGAAAGAAGAAAATGAGGAATACCTCGAAGCCGTAAAAGAAAATGATTTAGTTGGCGTGGCTGATGCGCTGGGTGATCAACTTTACATTTTGCTTGGCACCATTAACCACCATGGTATGCACAACATCATAGAAAAAGTATTCTATGAAATTCAAGATTCCAACATGAGTAAGCTTGGCGCTGACGGGAAACCAATTTACCGTGAAGACGGTAAGGTATTAAAAGGGCCAAACTACTTTAAACCCAACCTAAAACAGTTTTTGTAATGAATAAGCCAAATTTACAAGCGGTTAGGAAACATTTTTCTAACGCAAAAACAATTACTTGTTTAACAAACCAAATGAATATTGATGTAACTGGTATCACTGAGTTTGAATATGATAAAGAGGCTGAAATATGGACTTCGGTAGGCGGCGCAATCACCTTCTGGGAAAACGGGAATTATGCTGCAATAGTAAATTCAGTTAGTAAAAAACCATGCAATTGTGAGTCTTGTGACTGCAACAAAGGAAAAACTGTAAAACGTAATCTAAAAAAGTAATGGAAGATTTAATTATACAAGGATTAGCTAATTGTTTTGCAAAACGAGATGCGCCAATAGTTATTTTTTGCGATTGGGAAGATGTGAAAAATATCGAAAAAGACATTGCCAAAAAAACAAAAATGGGAGGCTCTTATCCTCACAACAACCCTCAGTTTCAAAACTTAAATGTTATGACTTTTAGTATTGATGGGAAAGATTTCTTTTTTGTTGATAAAATGCAAATGATTCAATTTCTTGAAATTGTAAAACAAAACATGCCATGAGACGTTCCGGCCAAACCACACGGCTGATAGACGATGCCGTTCAAGAGTTATTCACTAAGGGAGAGCTTTTTTTATTGCGTAAAAATGCAATTAGTAAGTCAAGTTCTATTGTGACAAAAACGGCTACCGTATTTGTAGATCCAGATCATCGCATGGGTAATCAAGCACAAAATGATTTTGTGTATCGCGCAATGAGGCGATTAGAGTTTGAGCACCGAGGCAGCCACAAAATAAAAAAGTTAGCTGTAGACTATATTCACATTGTAATACAATAATAGACAATGGAAATCAAAAGTTTAATACGAAGCAAAGTACTCATAGAAATTTCAGAGGCAGTAACACAAACTGCTTTTGGAATATTTTTACCAGGAGAAGCCGTAAAACAACCCCGCGAAGGCAAGGTAATTATGATAGGTCCAAAAGTAGAGCATGTGAAAATTGGCGATATGGTGCGACACTACGAACACTGTGGAGTACCGATAGGGTACCAAGGCAAAAAATGTTTATTCCTTCAAGAAAAAACCGAAATAGAACTGATATTATGATAAAAATAGAAAATCAGCTTAATTTCAAATGGAATTAAAAAAGTAATGAAAAAAAAAAGGTAATAAAGTACTTATCAAAAGATGTAGCCAAAAGCTATACTGAAAAGCTAGAGCTATTCAAGTTCTCGTCTATTTCGGTAGAAGCTACTTTTACAAAGCGCTATCATAATTCTTTATTGCTGCTAATGAAATTATCAAAAGCCGATAGGATATTTTTGGACTTCATTACAGAGGAAATGGATGATAACAACTTTGTTACCAATAGTATTCAAATCCGTACAAAATTCAATACACTCTTAAAAAAAATAGGGCAGGAGGAATATTCTACCACTACCATACACCGTTGTTTTTCTAATTTAGCTAAGTTTGAATTACTATTAAAATACAAAGGAAGAGGGGCTTATCAAGTAAGCCCAGTTTTCTTTTTTCGTGGTTCCGAGGAGCAGCGCGCCAAGGTACTCAGGGAAATTTTAGAACGAATAAAAAAGGAGCCAATCAATAAACTAAGGCACGACTTGCTTAAAGGTACAAATTTTTATGCTTCTCAGGAGGAGGTAGAAGATTGATTTTTTTGATCAATCGCATTCTTTTTTTATCAATGGCAGCGGCATCCCTTTTTTTAGAAAGCGGGTTCATTAAAGTGTATTCCGGAAACTTTTTTTCTCCACTTAGTAATTCATAAAAATCTTCTATTCCGTGCGTGGCATGTACGCTTAACTTATATACATGTTTGCTAAGATCAACGCCTTCTTGCGCTATAACAACATGGCCAGTATCAAGTATGTTTCTAATTGAGGCGTATGAAAATTGTTTTGGTATTTCAGCAAAATCAGCTTGGGTAAATAGTTTTTTACCATGTAGGTAAAGCAACAATTCCAACAAATCAATAGTTAAATCATACTTTTTTTGAATGTAAGGCCTTACGATGATTAGTCTCTCTAACAAATCAAAACCCCGATCAATTGTAAATTCTTTTTTGCTGTACTTTTCTTTTTTTATCTTATTAAAAGAAACTGAACTATTATTTTCAGTCAATATTTTTTGAGTAGTTTCAGATAGTATATCTTGTGTTTTAATCTTTCCCATAATAGCATAAAAATTTATGTTACAAATATAAAAATATTATGTTTGATAGTTAAAATCTATTATCTTTGTTTTTAATATATATTTTAATTATTACTAAAATGCCAAAAGCAAATAACACTGATATCTTTAAATACAATGAATATCCTAGCTTGTTGGATTATTTGTTTGGCTCCGATTTTGAAGATTATAAGAAAAACAAAAGTTTCCGTTTAAATTCAATTATTCAATTGATAAACAATGTAAACGGAATAAATAATACACAATATATATTTTCAGACGGAAGTGATCCTGAAATTGATTATTTTGACAAAGGATATTTTTTTACTGATAATAACGAAACTGATCCAAATGGTTTTACAAAAATAATTCTAAACAAAGAATCTCTACAGCCTATAGATTTAACGCTTCTTTTTGAAAGATTAGCAACAATAAGCAGTCTAGTTTTAAGGTTAGACAATCCATCGAACCCCAATAATTTTTTCAATTTTAATATTACTTCTATCGCTGACGAAGGTAATTTCTTTGTTTTTGATGTTGAGCCTTTTGAAAACTTTTTCTTTGGGGAGTTAATAAACAGCACTGTTTATAGCGTTTATTTTGATGTAAAGGCAAATATTTCTGACAAATTATCTCGTGGTGGTTATCCTGGTACTGCTCAGAATCTTGATGACAGAATAAATTCTGTTGAATTTCCTAATGAGATATTGACACGTGGTCCTGTGCTGCTAGAAAATGACAGTGTAAGTATTTCTGCTAATGATTTTAGAGTACGAATCAATCAAAATGTGGTTTCTAATCCTAACAATTATAATGTTACAATTAATCCCGCTACACTAGGTTTTAATCGTACTGACATAATTATTATTGATCAATATGGTGTATTTACTAAAATTCAAGGTCAAGAATCTATTGATATTGCTGTAAAGCCAGTACCGTCAGCTAATACACTGGAAATAACTTCAATCAATATTACAGGCAACTCAATATCAAGTCCAACTCCCTCTGATAATGCAAAGCTAGACCGTGCTGGATATAATGGAAATGCTTATACATTAGATCAAAAAATAGATAGTACACGAAAGGACGTAATGACTCGTATTGATGATTTTGAGTATGAAATGGAGGAAATTAAGCTTCCTCTAAAAGTAGATAAAGTAACAGGAAAGTCTCTACTACTAGATACTGAAATCATAAGATTACAAACTTTACAAAATTTTGATAATTCAGGAAATATATCCGCTTTAAACTTAAAAGCCGACAAATTAACTACCTACACAAAAATAGAAGTAAACAATCTTGACGCTGCTTTAGTAGCTGCTTTAAAAGATGGAGTTGATCCTTCTGGAGATACTCTTCAAAAGCTATACAACTTAATTCAAGGAGTTGCTGCAGAAGTTACTGTGGCAAATATTGCGGCTCGAAACTCATTAAATGTAAAGCAAGGAGACAACGTATTTGTTACCGATGATGGTGATGGGAAATGGGCACTTTATAAAGCGACCTCTGCAGGTGTAAATGCTACCTACGTCAAGCTATCGGATCCTGATTTGTTGAACGCGTTAATGACCGCTACGCAAATAAAAACGGCCTACGAAAGCAATTCTGACACTAACGCATTCACCAATGCTTTATTATCAAAATTGAATGCTATAAATGCAAACGCTCAAAAAAACAGCGACATAACCAAGGCTGAAATTGAAGCAAAGCTTACGGGTGAAATTACATCGCACACGCATGATACAGATTTGAAGTCAATAACAATTGAACAATTAGATGTAAGTGTTACTTGGGATTTTAATCACAATTTAAACAATCCTTACCCAGTAATAAGTGTTTGGGAAAAATCGGGAAAAATAATTTTTCCTGAAAAAATTGAATCGCTAAACTCAAATAATTTAAGGATTATTTTTCCAGTTCCTGTAGCTGGATATGCTTCAGCTATAGCAGGGATGTTTGTTCCTTCAATATCTTCAGGTTACGATGTTAACGCACAGTTATTTATTGATGTTGTAGGTAACTTAAGTTTGCAAAATAAAGAGGCAATTAATCAGTTGGTTTTAGATTTAAAAAGTTCTAATATTTGGAATAAATTATTAATGGTTAATCCTAAAGTTGGAATTACAGCTTCAGACCATAAATGGAATTTAAAAGATCCTAGAGATTTAAACGAGGCTTATAGACAGGTATATTCAGGTGGTTGGGTTCGTAACAGTAAAGGTGCATTAGGTAATTTAACGAACACTTTTGCGAATACTTTTGTAAATCCATCTGCTTTAGGTTTGACCAATAATATCTCTTTTGGATTCTACATTACACAGGCTCCTACGGTTTTTGGAGATAGGCACTTTTTTGGTGCGCATACTGGGAGTAATAATTATTTATCAATTCAAAATTCCTTTTCAAACAGTATTGTTTTAAACGGTTATACATCATCCTATATTCAATTACAAGCTGCTCCTTCAAATAATGGGTTTATGGCGATGTCTATACTTGGTACTTCTAAAACATTGTACAACAAATCGCTTAAATCAACTACTGCTTTGTCTGGTAATGGATCTCCAAATTCAAATATTTACGAAGGCGCTTTGAATCTAAATAACGCTTGGTATAATAGTGTAGATGCTCAAATTGGGTGTTCTTGTATTGGGCAGGGTTTAACAGATCTTGAAATTTATAATTTAAGACTTGCCATTGAAAAATTTGAAACTGCATTAGGAAGAAACGTTTAAATTAAAATAAGATGAAAATATACAATCCAGATATTCAATATGTAGGAGTTCCAGTCGGTGATTTAAATAGCCATATTTTTAAAATTACTCCAGAAATGTTTTTAGGGTCTGATGTTTTTAGAATTAATCAAGCTATTGATTTTGTAAGTGAAAGAGGTTTTGGAGAGGTAGTCTGTAATGGTTCGTATCTATTAGATTCCGCAATTATAATTAAAAGCAACTTGACCTTGATTAATAACGGGCTTATAAAAATGAATAATTCTGCAAGGGATAATATAATTAGAGCTGCGGTTGCAAGTACTACTCCAATATCTAATATTAAAATAGATGGTAGTGGAATTTTTCAGGGCGGAGATTCTTCTTGGGGAAGTGATACCCCTGCTGATGTTGGATCTGAGTCATGGCGTGCAATTGGTATTTTGTTGGCTAACGTTGTAAATTTTGAAATAAAAAATATAACTCTTAAGAATACAGCAATGTGGGGGATATGTTTAGAACAGTCAAGGTATGGAAAATTAAACAACCTGACAATACTACAAGACAATTCCAAACCCAATCAGGACGGAGTAAATATTAGAAGAGGCTCTCATAACATTATGGTAGATGGTATCTATGGAGTATGCTTTGACGATACATTAGCTATTACTAATCTTAATATTAGGAATGATGTTAATTTTTTAGGCTCTACAATTTACGAAAATAGCCGAACAGACTTTAACATTTACCAAATAATTGCAAAAAACATCAACAGACCGCAATTTGTGGGGCAAATAGGTTCATACTCTCCTCCTGTAAAATACGGAGGTATACTTTTATTGTGTGAGGATGGTAATAAGATTCACGATGTTTTTATTGATGGTATTTTAGGAGAAGCTCAAGTAAATGTTGCATTTACTCAAATAAATTATGCTGAAAATACACAAGCTAATGTTAATGATATGTTTAATATAAATATATCAAACGTAGCTACTGCGGCAGTTTTTGTAAATAGGCCAATTAAAAATAGTTCTATTATTAATGTACCTGCTTTAAATATACAGGGAACTTTTGCTAGTGCTATTTTTAAAGCAGGAAGTTCTAATGTCATGAGAAAGTACCATAATGGTAATTTTGAATTTTTTGCAACAGTATAAAAAAAAATAATCTCAACAATAACAGCCATCAAATTGGTGGCTGTTTTAAACTAATCAAATAAACCGCATGGAAAAAATACTTGCATTTGCCTTACCTAAATTTACTCTATTATCCATTTTATTAAAAAAACCTTTTTTACTTCTTGCAAGTGTTCCAATGGTTGCCGTTGTTTCGCAAGTGGTAAGTTATGAAGATGTTTGGTATTTTTTAAAATGGTTTTTTGTTGCTGATTTGATAAGTGGGTTAGCTGCATCTTATTGCGAATGGAGAAAATCAGATCATAAAGACCGATGGTTTTTTGGAAAGGGAGAGGGTTTCTCTAGTAATAAAGCTAAGATGTTTGGCGTAAAGTTGATTGTTTATCTCAACGTACCTGATATGCTAATTAAGTTGCAAAAAACCCTACTACTGAAGACATTCAAATATTCCCCAATTTCGGATGCAGAATTTGAGTTAGCGACAATTGTGGTTTTGATTTTCTGTGCAATAGAAGGCTTTTCTATTTTCCATGAGAACCTTCCAAAATGTGGTTTTGATTTATGGAAAACAATTAAAAAAATCCTCGGATTTTACAAAGAAGCTAAAAAAGAAATAACAGAATAATTATGAACTACGATTATTTAAAAAAAGTAACAGCACCGCAAGTTCTAGTTAAAGCACTAGAACTTGTGGGTACTAAGGAAATCATAGGCTCTATTCATAATAACATCATTATGAGCTGGGCAAAGGATCTTAAAATAGAAAAAATCTACACAGCAGATGAAATTGCATGGTGTGGTTTGTTTATGGCAATAGTTTGCCAGCGTGCCAATGTAGCCACAGGAATAACTCCAAAGGATGCACTTTGGGCTTTAAACTGGAACAAGTTTGGCACTAAGCAATCAGTGGCTATGCTTGGTGATATTTTGACTTTTAAGCGCAATGGTGGTGGCCATGTTGGTATATATGTTGGTGAGGATGATACTTGCTACCATGTACTTGGTGGAAATCAATCCAACATGGTAAATATCACCCGTATCGAAAAAACACGATGTGCCGGAATCCGAAGAACAGCATGGAAAATTTCGCAACCACAAGATGTTCGCGTGATCAAAGTAAGTTCAAATGGTTTTATCTCTAAAAACGAAGCGTAATGGTACGGGTAAATTTACATAGTCAATTTTTAAAAGAAGCAATCAAATATCTAGGATGGATTTTGCTGTTCTGTGTCCTTTGGTTCCGTGGGTGCAACCGTTCGGAAATCCCGAACAGTTCAAAAAAAGTAGAAGTTCCTGAAGTAAAAGGAAAATTCGAGCCTAAAAAGCCAGTTCACGAATCAGTTAGTTCCAAAATGGAACGCACTGCAACTGGTAAAGAAATTTTACAAGTTGAAAACCCAATTGATGAAAAACTGATTGCTGAGAATGAAAAATTGAAAGCTGATTTTGCAAAAGAAACGGACTCTTTAAAAAAAGAGATACTATTTAATAAAGTGGCAAGTTTAAATAGATTCTCAACAGATTTTGAAGATGAAAATATCATAATAAATATTGAAGGAATTGTGCAAGGTGAAGTCAAAGAAGTTACACCAGGATATACCATCAAGAAGAAAGAAATTGAAGTTCCAGTTAAGCAAAAAGAAACCGTTTTTCGCGTTTTGGCCGGTGGAGCGATTGGATTAAACAAAGAACTCAATCAAGCAGCCTATAATCTTAACTTAAATTTTCAAAATAGAAAAGGCGATATAATTTCGGCTCAATACTTAAATGTGGGCGGGCAGGAATTTGGTATGGTTGGGTTTAAGAAATCGATACTTAATATTAAACGATAGTTTTTTTATGCTTAATAAAACATAAACTATTATATCAAAAACATAAACAATGCAAGGAATAAATCATTTTATACTAGAAGTCGAAAAGGCTTTTAATGACACAATTGAAGTTGGCGATATTGAACTATTTGTAGATAAAAAAATATCAAGAGATAGAGCAGCAAATCGATTTGGAACAATTGTAAATGTTCCAGCAGAAGGCAAAACAATATTAAAAAAAGGGTATCAAGTGATTTTTGACGCTACCATTTTATACAGACAAATCTACAAGGAAGGTGTGCAGGAAAGCATTCATCTAGTAGGCAAAGAAAAGTCGTGGTATAAAATCGAACCTGATATGATTGTGCTGTACCGTGAGAACGATGCTGCTGAATGGAAAGGCTATGGCGATAATTTGATGGTTTCATTTATTACTGAAAAGCCAAAAAAAACATCAGGATTAATCACCGGTACTGACAAAGAAAAAACAATAAAAGGAAAGGCTACCGTAAAATACCGCAATGCTTTTTTAGAAGAGAATGACGTAGAAAACGGACAAGAAATATTTATTAACCCAACGTGCGGAATACCATTTTTCTTTAAAAACAAAACCTTGTATTGGATCCGTACTAAAGATGTTTTAGCAGCATGAGTAAAGACAGCAAATTACAAGAGAGTAGAAGGAAATCTATTCCTGAATTAGTGGATAAATACCAAACATTAGTAAATCAAATTTTTACAGCAGTAACGGCTCCATTACCTGATTTTAAAGAGGTTAAAAAAGAAGGCGAAAACGGAGATTCATTAGTAGTCACCGCTGAACAGCAAATGTTTGCTTTTATCAATGTGCGTGATAGAGCCCTTGATAACGCTAACAAAATGATGGAGAAAATCAACATGCTTGAAATGGAATTGAATGCTCCAGAATTATTTGAAGCTATTGCCAAGCTAGAATCCGAGCCAGAAGAAAAAGTAACTACAGTAAAAAACCCAACCAAAAGGTACGCCCAAAAAAATAAAGATTAATGATATTTTATCTAGGAGAAAAAGTCGAAAATTTAACGGATGATAAAAACCGTTTAGCCAGAAACAAGGCCAAGTCTTGGAAGTACGGCTATGACGCGTCTATTGATACCGTTATTATTTCGAAAGATGGTACTCTTGGAGAAATTTACAACATCAGTGGTATCAACATTGGATTGCCACAACAACCCCTAAAAGAAGAAATTCTTAATCACAATAAAACGGCTTTAAATCAAAAGTTCACCAGAGAGCCATTGCCGGAAGAACTTACAGAAACCTCTATTGCTAACTACAACCGAAAGTTAACTGGGTCCGAAAAAGAAAAATCAGACAAAGCAGCTAAATACCTAAATTCATTATATAATAAACATTCTGAATATATTGAAAATGAATATGATAGGCGTGAAAAAGGAATGTGGATTTATGTAAAAGGATTTCCTATTTACATTCCAGGTACTTACTATTACGGTATTCAGTGGGTACGCGAAGATACAGATTATCCTAATTTTCGTGTAATCCAAAATGAATTAATGATTTTTTGGGAAGCTTGTAAAGCTGATGATCGCTGCTTCGGAATGCAGTATGTAAAAAACAGACGTATTGGCGCTTCTTATTTGGCTGTTGTAGAATTGTTAGAGGCTTCTACTATAAACGAGGATAAAATACTTGGAATTATTTCAAAAACAGGAAACGATTCAAGTAACATTTTTAATCGTTTGATCAAAGGATTTAAAAGATTGCCTTGCTTTTTTCAACCGCTTTGGGATGGTACCTCTACTCCTAAAAAAGAATTAGTTCTTGATGTACCTACTAAACGTAGAGCGAAAAACGAAATTGTTAGCGATGATGGTTTAGGGTCAAAAGTTTCTTGGCACAACACAGCAATAAATGCCATGGATGGTGATGCCATTTTTAGATCATTGCTTGATGAATCTGGAAAGTACCCACCTGATGTTCCTTTTAATAAATATTGGGGTATTGTAAAAACCTCACATACGAAAGGTATTCGTATCACGGGTAAATCTATGGTAGTTTCTACTGTAAATGCTAAAAATAAAGGAGGAGCTGAATACGAAGATGTTTGGAACGATAGCGATGTAAGCAAACGTGACGGTAACGGGCAAACTACTTCAGGATTGTATCGAATTTTTATTGCAGCAGAAAACTGTTTGGAAGGAATGTTTGATGAATACGGATTTACTATTGTAGAAGATCCAGAAAAACCAGTTAAAACGGATGAAGGAAAATATACTAGCATTGGTTCGAAAACCTATTTAAAAAACAAAGCTGAAGCATTAGCAAATAAGCCCGAAGATCTAAACGAATTCAAACGTCAGTTTCCTGATACTATATACGATGCTTTTCGTGATGAATCTGGCAATTGTGCTTTCAACTCTATCAAGCTAGAACAACAAGTTTTTTACAACAACCATCAAATGATGCCGGACGAAATTGAAACCGGTAATTTTTCATGGGAAAACGGTATGGCTGACACTAGAGTAAAATGGAATCCTGATCCAAATGGTCGTTTCTGGATTGCTAAAGGTTGTCACCCGCCAAAAGAATTTCAAAATATAAAAGAAAAAAAGCACATTAACGGTGTTTTTGCTTGGGCACCAGTGGCCGAACATATTGGCTGCTTCGGAGTCGATCCATACAACGTTACAAAATCAGCTACCAAGGGTTCTCGTGGTGCTATTCATTTAAGTACAAAAATGAATACTACAAGTCTACCTAACAATACTTTTATTTTAGAATACTTGGACCGAGCGCCAAAAATTGAAATGTTTTTTGAAGATGTTTTAATGGCTATGGTATATTATTCTATGCCAATGCTTTGTGAGTTATCCAACTATGAATTTTTGAGAATGATAAAAAACAGAGATTATCGTCATTACAGCATGAATAATCCTTTTAAAAATTTTAAAGATCTAATTCCTGCTGAAGAAGAACTTGGAGGTGTTCCGGCTCAAAACGCCAAAATTGGTATTGCTCAGGCTAATGCAACTAATTCCTATATCGAAGATTATATTGGTGTTGCTATGGAAGAAATAAACCGTCCTAAAGGGCAAATGGGTAACATGCCTTTTACAAGAACGCTCACGCAATGGCAAACGGTAGATCTTGAAAAAAGGACCGATTTTGATGCTTATATCAGCTCTTCACTTTCATTGGTTGGAAACCAAAAAATCGAGATCAAAGCTCCTCCAAAAAAGAAAAGAAGAAACCCTTTTCAAAAATACAACAACAAAGGAAACATATCAACTTATAAAGAATAACCAACCATGAGTTCAAAAACCTACAGAATACCCGATCCATTAGCACCTGATGCTGAAAAAAAACAAAACACTTACGGTTTGCAAATGGCACACTTTATTGAAAGTGAATGGTTTAATGGTGGTATAGAATCAAAGAACTGTAATTTTATGACGCGTAGAAACTGGATCCGCGAAAAAAGATTATTTGTTCGAGCTGAATCTGATACAAAATCAGACAAAGATTTGTTTGCCAGAAATGCAGGCGATTTAGATTATGTAAATTTAGACTGGGAACAATTGAACTTAGCCCAAAAATTTTGCCGTATTGTTTCTAATGGTATTCAAGACAGCAATTACAATTTAGATATTCGTGCTGCTGATGCTGTTTCTTTAAAGCTAAAACAAGACCGTGTTAACATCATGAAAAGCAAGATGTATGCACGACCTATGCTAGAGCGTGCAAAGGAACTTGGATTACCTGACTTAACTCCCAAAGGATTTGTTCCGGAAGACGAGGAAGAGTTAGATCTTTACATGCAGATAAAAGACAAGCCTATGATTGAAATTGCCGAAGAGGTAATGATCAATTATGTAAAGAATACCCATAACTGGAAAACGATAGAACGTGTTAAAAACAAGGACCTTGTAGAAATAGGTATTGCAGTAGGACGATGCTTCATTGATAAAAATGATGGCGTAATGATCAAGGCGATTAATCCAGAAAACTACGGGCACAGCTTTGTCGAAGAGAATGATTTTAGCGATGCTTTTTATCATTTTGTAGTAGATACTATTTCAATAAATGATATTAAAAGAGAGAGCGGTTTTGACAATGCTACATTACAAAAAATAGCTAAAAAGCAAAGTGTATCAAACACTCTTTTTGAAACAGATTTTGACCAATGCAACATGGAAAAACTACTGGATATGCGTATTCACGTAATGCGATTTACTTATAAATCGTCAAAAACCATGGTGTATAAAAAGAACGTAAACAGAAAAGGGCAAGTAACTAAGGTATCAAAAAAAGACGAAAACTTTAATCCTCCAGAAAATTTAGCAGGTTTAAAAATGTCTAAAACGCTTGATACTTGGTATGAAGGAAACTACATAGTTGGTGCCGATGAAATTTATGGCTACCAAGAATGCGAAAACCTAGAGCGTGATGATCTTAACCGCGCCAAGTCTTCATTTGTAGTTATTGCAACCAATATTTATGAAAATAGATTGCACTCTTTTCTTAGCGATATTCAACCAATGTGTAAGCAGCTGCAGCGTCAGCACTTAAAAATACAGCACTTGATCTCAGAGTTAAAACCTGATTTGATTAATATTGATTTGGATAGTTTGGCTGATCTTGGTGGCGATGATGAAGAAGAAGGCGGTGACAAAGATGAAAAATGGAAAATGGCCATTAGTTTATTAAGCGTAAAAGGGGTGGTTATTACCCAACGAACTGATATGGGTGAAGGAGGATCAAAAGAAGGTTCTCCAGCAAGACCAATGGGCAACTCACAAGGTAGCGCCTTGATTCCTTTACTAAATACTTGGGCACACTATTACAATTTAATTCGTGATGTTACTGGTGTAAACCCAGCAAGAGACGGATCATTACCTTCTGATGCTTTGTTAGGGGTAAACCAAATGGCACAATTAGCCAGTAATACAGCTACGCAACATATTGTAGAGGCAGCTACTGATTTTAACAAAAAAATAGCCGAGTTGATTTCGTCGCGTTTGCATTCTATTTTTAAGCACGACAAAGCCGGCTATTTAAAACGAATTTATGAAAATGCCGTAGGCAAGCACAATGTAGAAGCATTAGAAGCTTTATCCGATAGAAACCTTCATGAGTTTGGTTTTACTGTAGAAATGGTTCCTTCACAAAAACAGCAACAAGAACTTTATGACGATTTGGGTATTGCAATGAAAGAGGGTACTATTGATGTAGAGGATAAAATTGAAATTCAACGTATTGCAATGACTAATATGAAATTGGCAATGGAATACATGAAATACCGTCGTAGAAAACGCATCAAGCAAAGAATGGAAGAGCAATCCATTATGGCCAAGGAAAAAAGCCAAAACGACATGGCATCTGCACAAGCAGCCACGCAAGCTAAAACGCAAGCTTATGTGGCCCAAAAACAAATTGATGTAGAGGCCGAAGCTAATTTATCCAGTATTCGATTAATGGAGTACCAAAAGAAAAAGGAAATAGATGTTCCTGGAGAACAAATTAAGTTTGAACAAGACGTTTACTTAGAGCAGGTAAAAGCGAATGTAAAAATGAGCGAAAACCAGTTCAAAGAAGAAGCGAAAGACAAACGCTTAGATAGGCAATCGACTCAAAACTCAGAAATGATAGAGCAGCGTAAAAAAGACTCTGGACCAATAGACTTTGAAAACAATTTTGATTTTAATTCGTTGTTTACAGATTAACATAAATTTTTATGTTTTTTATATTAATTTTTTTATGTATTTGTTTTCGAATTAATTTTTAATCAAAACTAAAACCAATGAAAAAAGTATTTATGTTATCGGTATTGTTTTGTTTTTTGCTCTCAGCGTTTACACCCGTCAAGGCTTTTAAGTTAAAAAACGAAAAAGAAAAAATTGAAAAAACATTTGTTAATCAGAAATCAAATGAAATTACTGTAGTAGTGTTGTTTGATGCTGTTGTCCGCAGAAACATTGAAATTCCCAAGGCTAAATTAGATGTTGCAAAGGAGCCTGAACCGGAACCTGTACCCAATTATCTAAACTATAATTATTGTCGGAATCAATACGCCATGCCACACCTGCAGACGATATTTAAAGAATAGAAATACAACAAACCATATCAAAAAAGAGCAAGACTTAAAATCTTGCTCTTTTTTATGTTTAAAACATAAATTTATTTGCATATCATAAATAAATATGATTACATTTGTAAAGACTATAACGAAAATCTATAAAAATGGGTGCATTTGGAATACAAAACATGGAAGGCGCTTTAGAAGAAAAAGAAGTTAATACTGCAGCGGCAAGCGAGGAAGCCGAAAATGTAGATGATAATGACACTTCTGGATCGGCTAACGATGGTGGTTCAAATTCAGGAGGTGATTCAAACCAAGAACAGCAAAACAATAATGCTGACACTCCTCCGGCTGATGATATTGATGAAGAAAAAGTTCGTGGTTTTTTTAAATCTAAGTACGGGAAAGAGGTAACTAGTTTTGAAGAGTTGTTTCAGGAAAAAACAGCAACAGTAAATCCATACGAAAATATTAATCCAGAGCTAAAAGCTATTTTGGATTATCATACTGAAACTGGTAGAGGCATTAGCGATTACCAACAGTTGCAAAGAGATTTTGACAAAGTACCTGTTTTAGAATTGGCAATTGAAAAGGTTAAGCAAGAAATTGGAGTAGAAGCTTCACAAGAGGATTTAATTGCTTACATAGAAGATGAATTAAACATTGATTTATCTGATGATGAATTAAGCACAAAAGATACTTTAAAGCTCAACAAATTTGTAAAAGAATACAGAGAGAGCCTAAAAGCTGCACAAGAAAAATTTAAAGCACCGTTAGCAAAAGAAGGTGATCAAAATCCAGATGTGGAAATGATTACGTTAGAAAACGGACAAAAAGTAGAAAAAACTGTTTTTGAAGCACATCAAAAACAACGTCAAGCCTATATTGAAGACATGAAAGTAGCGGTGGACAGTGTCGCCAAAACTTCTTTAAGCATTGAGTTTGATAATAATGGGGTTAAAGAGAATTACGCATTTGATTACGAATACGATCAATCCGACAGAAAAAGCATGTTGGAGTTGACCGAAGACATTGATCAAACAGCAGCTAATCTTTTTAGAACCGAAAAAGGTTTTGATCATCAAGGATTCGCAAAATCTATTTGGAGATTAGATCCTAAAAACTGGGAAAAAGAAGTAAGCGCCATTGTAAATAAAGCTATTGCTGATACTACAGAGCGAATTACGCAAAATGAGAACAATGTTAATTTCAACAGAAACCGTATTCCAAATTCAGGAAACAGCTATAAAGGAAAAGACATTTTCAACAATAAACCAAAAGGATTTGGAATTCAGTTTGACATTTAAAAACTCTTAATTCCATTCAATCATGGCTTTCGAATTAACCGACAACAACTTGTTAGGCCCATCAATTATTGATGCACCGGCTAACACAATTAAATCTTCTGCAAACTTCATCGATCCGTATGACTATGCAATGATTTACAAACCTGAACTTATCTCTAAGTTTCACATGAGATTTGGTAAAGGTTCTATTTTAGGATTTACACGTATGACGGGTTCCGAAGGGACTTACGCCTCAGATGAAATCCAACACGGAGAACAAAACCGTTTGCACACTATTTCTAAGAATGTAGCTGTAGCAGGAAACGTGTTTACATCGCCAACTGACCACCAATTGCGCCCTAACGACGTAATTATCATTTCTGACGGTACTAATGAAGATCAGGCAATTGTTACAGCAGTTTCTACTTCAAAAGTATTTACTGCATTGAGTGATACTGCTGCTTCCTTTGCTTTTGCTGGAAACGTGACTTTGTTTAGTGGTTCAAACCGTTTTGCAAAAGGAACTGAAAACTTTACACAAGGTTTTCATTGGGATCCTACAATCTACAAAAATCACACGCATATCATCAAGGGTTTCTACGACATTAATGACTCTGATAGAGCACATGATACTTGGTTGGAAACTCCAGATGGTCCGATGTGGTTTAATCACGAGTTGGCAAACCATTCTCGTTATTTCGATAACTTAGCCGAGATAACGCATATCTTCCACAGAAGATCAGCAGATGGTGCCGCTTCAACAGTTGCCGGAAAAGCAAGAGGTATGAAGGGTATTGTTCAGCAAATTGAAGAAAGAGGAAACGTTGCTAATGAGTATATCGAAAACATCGATGATTTGGCAGACATCGCTTACCGTATTAAGCAACAAGGTGGTTGTACTAGTTACACAATCTATGCTGATCACATGCAAATGTTCAAGTTCAACACTATGTTGGCTGGCGTTAATGCAGGATTTGTAAATGGTGCTAACTATGGTATTTTCAATAACAGTAAAGAAATGGCTATGGCATTAGATTTCCAAGCGGTTTCTATCTTAGGAATTACTTTCTTTATTACTGCTTTGCAAATTCTTGACAACCCACAATTCATGGGTGCTGAACACTTTAAAGCTACGGCTCCTGCGTTCATCATGGTTCCTGCTGGTAACAAATCTATCATGCAAGATGGTGAGTCTAAAGATGCGGCTTACTTGACTATCAAGTACCGTAAATCTGGTTTCACAAACAGAAAGAAACAAGTTAAGCTTTTTGGACCTGGATTTACAGATCACAAAAAAGACACTATGGAGTCTCACTTTACACAAGAACAATTAAACCAACTTGTTGGTGGTAATGAGTACTTCATTGGAAGACGTAACGCTGCTTACGCCTAGAAATAATAGCAGGAGCGCTGTAAAAGGTGCTCCTGTATTTTTTTAACTTAAAAATTATAAGCATGAATGTTTACAAATTAAAATCAGGGAAAACAAGCGGAGCGTTTCAATTACCATTAAGAAGTATTCTAGTTTCAAGAGAAGTTGATGGAGAAAAACTTTTAAAAGAAATTCAATACGTTCCTGGTGCTAGTTCTTTTTACAAGGAAGATCACAAAGGCGATGCTAAACCAAAACCAATTTGGTTTGATGACGGCGAAATCAGAGTAAATCCAGAGGACAAGGTTTTAAACAACCTGATGCAATCGCACCCATGGTATAAAGAAAAATACGTTTTAGTAAACGAAGAAGCTACTGCAAAAGAAGAAATTTTTGATTTTGAAAGATTAACAAAAGCCTCAAATTCTATTATCAATGAAAAAGATGGTTTCAGATTAAAAGCTATGGCTATGATCTTGATTTCATTAGATGCTGCTAATTGGGAGCAATTCAAATGCAAATCAGAGTTATTGAAGTATGCTAAAAACCATAGCAAAACATTGTTAGAACAAATGGCCATGCCGGGTTACGAAGGTCGTTTTATTGCCGCGTTAGCTTTTGCAAAAGGAATTGTGAAGTACGACCAGTTTCAAACACAAGTTTTGTGGGCTGATGAAAATGGAGGTGTAATTGTACGTGTCGCTGAAGGTGAAAAAGGTGTAGATAAGCTTGGTGAGTTTTTATCAAAAGAAAACGAGTCTTCTACTTCTGTATTGCAACGCATTGGCGAAAAAGCAGATGCTATACTTTCAAATGTTACAGAAAAAGAAACGGTTGAATTAGGAAAAACAGTTGAAGAAATTGAAGCTGAGGCTATTGCTAAATACAAAGCTAGTTTACCTCCTGTAAAAACAGAAGCTGAAATTAGAGCTGAAGTATTAGCAGAAATGAGTACTACAACCGCAGAAAATGCAGACACGCAAAACAATCCTGCTACTGAAACTGCTGATGCAGCGAAAGAAGACATGGAAGCATTGAAAGAGGAATACAAAAAAGTAACCGGAAAAGAAGTTTCGCCAAGATATTACAATGATCCAGAGTGGATAAAAAATAAAATTACAGAAGCTAAAAACACATAAAATACCATTTTCGTTTGGTTTGACTTTCCCAGTCACGAAGAAGCCCCGTTATTGAGTGGGGCTTTTTTATTGTGATAATTTTTTTTTAATCTTGTTTGTTTCGTCAATAAAAAACTGAGTACACTCTTGCATTTTTTGCAACTGTAGTTTGCTGTATGGCTTGGAATATTTGGCTTTTTTTGGACTTTTATTTTTATGAACTATAAAATAATTTAGTTTCATTATTATTATATTTATTATTATTTTTTCTTAAATATCATCTTGCCATTCAACCCCTCTCTAATTATAAAATATTTCTCTTTATAGAGTTGTTCTAAAAAAGGTCTAATGTGTTCAAAATCAATATTAATTTTAATACATAAATCAGCAAAGTAAATTCCGCAGTTACCTCTTGATTCTTTAAACTTCTTATCAATTTCACTTTTTATTTGATCCACAATAAGCATATCGCTGCAAATAAAATTACTATCACTAATGCGTATAAAAGGAATAGCATAATTAGTTTTAAAGTAAACTCAACTCTTTCATCATCTAGGTTATCATTAAATTTCATATTGCTTATTTTTTGATTTTTTCAAAAGTATAAAAAATTTATGTTTTTAATATAAATAATTGATACTAAATATTTATTATATTTGTGTTTTGTATCGGTAATTTCTATTAAAAACATAAATAAAATGTATTATGATTGATAACGTGTATCAGACCGTTAGGATGCTTGCAAACAGTGAGGTTCGTGGAAACATTAAACCTGCTGATTTTGATAAAGCTCTTTACAATGTAATGCTAGAAAAATTTGAGGAATACCCTTTTGAACTTACAAAATACATCAATAGACAAAACCGTGGCTTGATTGGTAATGGTGTTGAGAACCTAACCGACATAGTTCGGGCCAAAATGCAACATTTTCTAACGCCAAATGTATTGGAGTACACATCTGACAAATTTACCCTTCCAGACAACTTAGTTTATTTAGAATCAATATTTTACAACTCAGTAAACGAAGTAAGTATTTGTAAGGACAGTCAAGAATTTAATCATTTGAAACGATTTAAACATACGCAACCAAGTGTTAAGTTTCCTATTGGATTTAGAATTGGAAATACTGTTGAAATACTTCCTGCAACCATCACTACAAATGTAACAGCATATTACCTACGCAAACCTTTAATGCCTAAATGGACCTATACATATTTTAACGGGGTTGAAATGTTTAATCCAGATGCTCAGGATTTTCAAGACATTGATATGCACCCGTCAGAAGAGGATGATATTGTGGCTAGGTTACTTGTTAAGTTTGGAATTAACTTAAAAGAACAAGATTTACAAATATCGGGAAATAATGAAGATGTAAATGAAGAGAATAAAAAAAATAGAAACTAATGGCACAAACTCCCCAAGAATATCACGAAGACGAAGCCTCTCACGGTAACTACCAATACACACCTTTGAGCGAAGTAATTGACGGCCTTTTGATGGACCGACTTGAAGAAGACAGTTATATTAAAAACACCAATAGGAATATCTTGATTTACCATGCTAAGATGGGATTGAAAGATTTAATTAGAAATGTAGCAAAAGAAACTTTGGCTATTGAAATGACTATTGGTAATGATGCTTGTATTGTACTGCCACAAGATTATGTGAGTAGCGCTAGTGTTTCAGTAGTAGTCGTAGATTCCTTAACAGCCACCAGAAAACTATTTCCTTTAGATAGAAATGACAATATCAATACTGCAATAGGAATTTTACAAGACAACGATGCTAAAATTATTTTTGATAATGATGGGAATATTGTAACTGCAGACGCTTCAAATGTTTATAATATGCCACATACTTCCTATGAATATGTTAGTAATTGCAATGACCCTAAAGGCTTTTTAGATGGGTCTGTATTTAGTGTGAATGGAGAATACAAAGTCGATACTATTAATGGTAAAATTGTTTTTGATTCTAAATTGATTGACCAAGAAATTGTTTTAAAATACAAATCAGATGGTTTGCAGTGGGAATACTTGCAAGAAACAGAAATTAGAGTACCTAAATACTTAGAACAAGTATTAAAAGACTGGACTTATTACGCCACTATTGAGAAAAGACAGAATGTGCCGGGTAATGAAAAAAGGCGTGCATTGGATCGCTTCAAAACTACTCGTTTCGAAGCTAAAAAATCAGCAGCTAATATTAATATGAAACGCATCGGTAGAGAAATGCGTTCTAAATCTAATTTCTAATGGCTAACCTAAGAAGAAATTTTCTTTCGGGAAGAATGAATAAAGACGTTGATGAACGTTTGCATCAAGATGGAGATTACCGTCATGCGGAAAACGTTTTGGTATTACATTCTGAAGGATCTGATGTAGGCGCTGTTCAAAATACATTGCCAAATAAAAAATTAACCAATATTAATTTTGGAACTAATCCTATTTGCCTTGGCGGTTTTGCTGACGAAGCAACTCAAAAATTGTATTGGTTGATCAAGTCGGATATTGGTAGTTACCTTTTAGAATACGATGCTGTTAATGCTGCTGTATCAAAAGTTTTAGAAGACACGCGTATTGGCAGTGCTCGCGTATTTGATTTGAAAGATACTAATTTTGTTACTGCTATCAACAAAATTTTAAGCGGAGATCCTTCAAGGGATTTAATCGCTATGAACGATGATAATATGCAGCCGCTATGTTTTAATATTGAAATGGCCAAGGCATACGGATTAAACGGTTTTGATAAAGAGGATATTTTTTTAATAAAAAAACCACCTCGTTTTGCTCCTGCAGTAGCTCCCGTTTTAATAAGCAATGGAGGCAATAGTATTGAGGAAAAGTTACTTTCATTTAGTTACCGCTATAAATATTTGAATGGAGAGTATTCTGCTTTGTCTTCTTATTCTAATTATGTTTTTTATCCTGGACTTTTTAGACTTGATTTTGAAGTTCTTGATAACCTTGGAATGGTAAACTCTTATAATTCTGTAAGAGTAACAATTAATACTGGAGATAAGCGTGTAACGGATATTCAATGCGTAGCAAAAGGTAGTAATTCCAATAATCTTTACATTATTGAAACCTTCAATAAACTAGACGAAGGATGGGGAAACAATGAAGCAAGAAGTTTTGTTTTTTCAAATGACAAAAATTACATGGTATTACCTGAACTAGAATTATTTAGATCATTTGATAATATCCCTTTAAAAGCAAAAGCACAAACAGTTATTGGAAATAGAATTGTAATGGGTAACTTTGAAGAGGGCTATAATTTAATAGATGCTAATAACAAGAAAGTAAAACTTAATTACAATCTTTCTGTAATTTCAGATAGCTTACAAGGGGTTTCTATTCCAGTATCTTATACAAATTCTGGGGGAGTCACTAATAACGTTTTTAGTTTTGATTTTGGTCAAAACACCTTAAAAAAGGACAACAGAATTACTTTATTTTTAAGTTTAGACAGCACTCAAACACCACCAAGTAATTTTAACGAAAATTTTTCTTTCCTATTATTAAAAGATTTTAATAATGCTGCTGAATTAGCACAAGATGAAGATTTTATTTTTTTTATTGAGGACTACATAACCGAGTTATTTTTAAAGAACTATAAAATAACAGATATTCCAGGAGCTGTTTTAACTTCAAATACTACTTTTACGATTGATAGCTATAGCAGCACAAGTATAGCTGTAAAATCAATTGCATTAGTTTTTACCGTTGGTAGCACTAATCAAGATGTAAATTGGAGTTTTAAAAACAGCACTGTTGTTTCATATTATAAAATAGGTTTTTCTTCATCCGTAAAAACGAATAGAAGCCTTGAAATAGGTTTTGTTTACTTAGATGATTTTAACCGCGAAACAACGGTGCTCACTCAATTAAAAAACACAATATTTATTCCACAATCACTGTTGCTTTTTAAAAACAGGATAAAGGTTTCCGTAAATCATTTACCTCCAGCATTTGCTGATCGCTATAAAATTGTTGTAAAGCAAAAAACATTGGAATACCAAACTATATATGCCTCTATTTTTTATATTGAAGGCTTGTTTCGTTGGGTCAAACTAGAAGGTTCAAACCGTGATAAAGTTAAAGAAGGTGATATATTAATTGTCAAGTCAGATGTTAGTGGTCCACTAGAAGAGGTTGTTAAAGTTAGGGTATTAGAAATAACGACTATCGACCGAAAAGTTGATACCGAAGCCGATACCATTATCAAAGAAGCTGGAAGATACATGAAGATCAAACCAGTGAGTATTAATATGAATTTAACAAGTGCCGTTTCAAAATCATTTGAAGGATCCTCACACTTGCGCTACACTGGAAAAACTTATACAAGTCCTTCTTTTGGAACTGGTAGCGTAGCTAGTACTGATTTTGTTCCGTATAAATTAAGTGCGGGAAGTTCTGTGAAGATTTTTATAAAATTTCAAGCTAAAGGAAATATTGCTTATGAGGAAATTTATGAAAAAGATTTTAAAGTAAAAAGTAACTATGACAGCATTAAAGAATGGTATGATGCCGAAGTAATTACATTGGGTAAATTTGGGGATGATTTTACTCGTGAATATGGATTTACACCACAAGGCGAACAGTTTTATGTTTGGTCTCATAGGGACGGAACCGCATCTAGGAATATTGGTACAACAGTTAGCTTTCAAGTTGTTTTTTCAGAAGGAATACTCATTTTTGAGACAGAAGAGAAAAAAGCAGTAGATCAGGAAGTTTTTTATCAAACAGCTCAAACATTTGAAATATTAAACGGAAGACATCAAGGTAATTTACAAAACCAAACTAACTTGTTGCCCGCAGAGATTGACTTAGACTTTTTCAATTGTTACAATATGGGTAACGGAGCTGAAAGTTATATTGTAAAAGATGCTTTTAATAAACCTTATTTGAACATTGATTTAAGACCGTCAATTGTCACAGTAGAAAAATACAAGGCAGTCAGACGTTATGCTGATTTAATATATAGCGAACCGTATGTAGAGAGCAGCAACATTAATGGATTGAATGTTTTTAATACAGCTACATTGAATTACAAAGAGTTGGACAAACAATACGGGTCAATACAAAAATTACACAGTCGTGATAACGATATTTTAGTTTTAAAAGAATACAAGGCTTCAAAAGTAATGTTTGAAAAAGGATTGCTTTATAATGCTGACGGCACTTCAAACGTTAGTTCTAACGACAAAGTACTTGGTCCAGAGGTTACTTATTTAGGAGATAATGGTATTGGCAAAAACCCAGAGAGTTTTGCTGAGAATGATTATCAATTGTATTATGCTAATACCAAGCAAGGGAGTATCGTTCGCTTGTCAATTGATGGCACTACTGATATTGTTGATGGCATGGTAGATTGGTTTCGTGATATTTTTAGAACACAACCTAACTCAAAAAAACTAGGCGGTTTTGATCCTTACAGTAAACAGTATTTTGTTTCTATTGGGAATGAGCCTGAAAAAATTCTAGAATTACAATGCAACAATACTATTATAAAAAATTCTCAAAATGGTAGTTTCACTTATCAATTAAAGTTGAATGGACTTAGTGGCGATGTTGTACTTAATTACAATATTACTGCAGGTAATGCAACAATACAAGCAGTATTTGATGGTATAAACCACGTAGTTTCTAATGTAAACGGAATAGGGAATATTACATTCAATAGAACTAGCTTGTTAGAGAATATTGTAACCGTAACTATTACGGCAGTATCAAGCTCTATTAATTATGAAATTGCCAATAGCTGCCCAACTGGATCAGAGTTAAAAATAGTAAGCATTGTTGTAAACGATCCGGAAGACGAAGGGAAAAATATTACCAATAGATTTAAGTGGGGTAATTCTTCATTATACAGTACTGACGATTTGTTTAGTGATTTACCGGTGAGTAAATTTTTTGTTGAAAGTGGTATCGAGGGAGTTGGTAAGTTCCCGTTGAATAATTCGGTTTTTACAATTGAGTCGTTCAAAGATAGTCTTGCTTCTGGATCTTTTTTACTTTCAGAATGTAATAGAATTGGCTACTTAGTATCTGACGTAGTTTATTCAGAATTGGATATTGATGCGATATTATCAGCTGCAACATTTTTAAGTATTTCTGAGATTAATGAACCTGGTTTCTTTGAGGCAAAATCAGCTAGTTTTCTTTTTAATAGAACGGAACCTGATCAAATATTGTATCTTATTTGGGATTATACCAACAGAAAACCAATTTTGGTTAACGACAGCATAACAGTAGATAATGAAGACTCAGGCGATATTAATGTTTTAGCAAATGACGAAGCTATTGTTTCGCCTATTGTTACAATAGTAACGCCACCGGTAAATGGAACCGCAATTGTGAATTTAAACAATACAATTACCTATACTCACAATGGTACCGAGACGCTAACAGATACAATTCTTTATCAAGTAAGCAATGGTACATGTTCTAGCACTGCCACAATAAACATTACTGTAAATCCAAAAGAAACATTGCCAACAATTCCTTGTAGCGCCTCGGCTTCTTCTGGAGGCGAAGGAGTAACAGAATACACTATTGCTTTAGAAAACCCAGCGGGAGGAATTGTTATTATGGACTTTAACGCGCAAGGAGTTGTAGACAAATTGGAAATCATTCATAATGGAGTTAAAAAAGCTACTTCAGGAATGACTGTTTCAAACTCAGGCCCTTTTGATGATTTGTATGGCAATCCTACTGTTCCTACTGGTGCGCAGGCTGCCGCGACAGACCAATTTATAGGGACATCAAAAGGAACTATACCAACAAGAGCAGCCGTTTTTCTTGCAGAAACTGGTATTACTGATGTTACAAGAACAAAGCAACAATTAATTTGGTTCGTTTATACTGCAGCTGATTACAATGTTGCAACTTCAGTAATTGTAAGAGTTACTGGAATACAAGGAACCGCTTGGGATTTGATTCGTTTATGTACTAATCAAACACGTTCAGTTTCTTAATATTTAAAAATACAATTATGGCAGAGCATACTTTATCACATAGCGAAAAAACAAAAGGCTGGACTTCATTTTGGAGCTTCATTCCTGATCTAATGCTAAAACTAAATAACCGTTTTTACTCTATTCAAAACGGACAATTGTACTTGCATAATGACGAAGAAGGAAATAAAAATACATTTTACGGGACTAAATATCCTTCTAAAATCAGTATGGTTTTTAATGAGGCTAATGGAGAAGATAAAATTTTCAAAACCATTGTACTTGAAGGAAATAGACCTTGGCATGTAAACGTAAATACGAACATGGCAAACAGCACTATTAGCAGTACTGAGTTTGACCAAAGAGAAAGCCGTCACTTTGCGTACATTCGTAAAAATGAAAACCCTAATGATTTTCATGGTAATGCAGTTCAAGGAATTGGAGTTATTCAAAACGTGATTGGCAATCAAATTACTTTTAATTCTATTTCAAGTTTTGTCAGTACTGGTGATGTTCTATATCAGCTTAACGGAGGTGAAAATGAAGCCATAGGAACGATTATTAGTATCATTAACAACATTGTTACTGTTGATACAATTATTACGCCTCCTAGCGTTGGTTTTTTTAGTTTCTCTAAAAAAGATGCACGCATTGAAGGCGGAGAAATTAGAGGCTACTACATGCAAGTAGATCTTGAAAATAATGATAATGAGCAAGTAGAACTATTTGCCGTAAATACTAATGCTGTAAAATCAGGTATTACTTTAGGTCAATAGGGTAATGAGTATAAAAATAAGATATTTAGTAGAATCAGATTATAATGTGCTGTGTGGATGGTGGAAAGCTTTTCGGTTTCCTGCACCTCCACGCGATTTTTTGCCAGAAAACGGAACCGGTGGATTAATGGTTGAAATAGATGGAGTTCCGGTAGTTGCTGGTTTTATTTATTTCACCAATAGTGCTGTTGCGTGGAGTGAATTTATTATTTCAAATTTTGAGTACAAAGACAAAGAAGGCCGCAAAGAAGCAATTAAAATATTGATCATAGAGTTAACGGAACTTGCTAGAAGAAAAGGCAGTAAATACATTTACACTGTTGTAAAAAATCAAAACCTAAAAAAATCCTACTCGGAGGTAGGATTTTCTAATGGCAGTATTAAAGTAGATGAAATGGTTATGGTTTTAACATAAAAAAACCAAAGGTCATAACTTTGGTTTTAGTGATGGAGAATAACCTCCGAATTATAAGCACTATGCAATACTTAATTTATTTTAGATCTGGATTAGTACCTACAAGAAATGTAGCTTCAAAGTTGATTTTTCTATTTAACACATCATCTATTCTAGTAAAATGAATATATGGTTCAGAATTGTGAACTAGTTGTTTTACTAATTCATTTTTTGCTGCATTTATAACTCTTTCTTTGATACCTATATCTGTTAAATAAGTAAAATCATGGTAAGGAACTGATATTTCTTTTTTCAATTTTTGAAACTTTATCTCTCGTTCTACGATATGGTATTTTACTTCATGGCTTATTTTTATTGGAGCATACCCAAAATAGTACATTAATTTGTTGAATAGTTTTATCATAAAAATAAAGGTTTAAATCAAAAAAAAGGGAGATTTACGCTCTCCCAAGTTTCGTAACTACGCTGCAGCTCTAAGCTCAGTGTTGTTAAGGCTAATTAATTTGCCGTTTAAAAAATAAAAAAGTTCTCTGTACTACTCGTGTATTGCTGTCAAAGCCATTCCTCCCCATTTGGCTAACTTCTTTTGAAGGCATAGCCTACCCACCAAATCATGTTTTTATTCGCATTGGCTTAACCGTAGTTTATACTCTACTCAAATTTAGGTCAACCGATAACTCGGTGACTCCACCACTTTATTTTTAAAGAACAAAGAAACTTACATCGTGGCGAGCGATTTGTGGAGAGGCGGGGTTTCGAACCCCGGTCCAAACAAAAACTTGTAATACGTCAATGAACAATTTTGTGAAACATTTGGGAATCGAACCCAAGACCACGTTATGCTTTCGCTAACGGCTCTACCAACTGAGCTAATGTTTCTCCGTTTATTTTTCAAAAGTATAAAAACTTTATATTTAAAACATAAACAATTGATACTAAATATTTATTACATTTGTGTTTATTATAGTTTTTTGCTATTATTAACATAAATAAAATATTATGGCCGCTGCTATCACAACTGCTGCAATCGGTGTAGGAATGGCTGGATTTCAAGCTTTTCAAGGCGCTAAACAGCAAAAAGATGCTAAGAACGCATTGAATAATTATAACCGTCAGGATTTAGACAACTCTAATGCTTTTGAAAATATTTCAATTAGTACAGTGGGTAGTGACATGATGCGTGAAGAAAGTCAGCGTGCATCGGCTAACGCTATTGAGGCGGCCCGAAATATGGGATCCCGTGGTGCAGCAATGTTGCCTGCCATAATAGCAAGTAATAATCGCGCTAATATGGAGTCTCGCGCTTACCTAGATGATCAAATTGTAAAAAGAGATTACGCAATTGCAAATGACAACCAAAACATTCGCTCACTGAAAGAGGAGCGTGAAATTGCGGATTTGGCAGGTATTGGCAATCAAATGCAAGTAGGACAACAGAATATGTGGAGTGGGATAAGAGGCTTGGGAACTGCAGCTATGTCATTTGCTAATAATTATTCAGCAGCTGCTAAAACACCTAGTACAAAAAATGATTTCTCTTCGTCTAAAAACAGTGTTCCAGAATCAATTGGCTGGAGACCTAATCCTTTATATTAATGGCAGCACCAGGAACTTTTACCGCTTACCGTCAACTAAAACCGCTTCAAGGCGATGTATCTCAGGATATATTGGCCCAAGAAGAACTTGGTTTTCAAAGACGTGCCGAAAAAAGGCAGGTTGATCAAATTGCCCAACAAAAAGCCGACAAAAAAGAGGCTGAAAAAAAAGCGCTTTGGGATAAGTATGTAAAACCCTTATCTAATTACGATACTGGATCAAAATCTTTGAACGAAGTACAAGGTCGTTTGTTGCTAGAGGCTCAAAAAGAGTACGTTCCATTAATGGCTGTTATTAATAATCCTAATGCTTCAGATGAAGACCGACTTAAAGCAACTCTTAAACTAGACAACATAAATAGATTACCAGACAATTTGATGTCAATGACAAAATCATTGACAGAAAGGGATTTGGCAGTTAAAAAAGGAATTTCAGAAGGTAGACTATTTGCTAATCCGGAATATGATCAGAATTACCAAGAAGGATTTGCAAATAAACTATTAGCGTTAGACGAAAACGGGATGCCAATGATTGCCTTTAAAAATCCTGATGGTAGCACAGATCTTGAAACTTACGACCAAATTCAAAACGTAATGAAAAAATACGATTTCACACAACGTTTTGATCGAGACAAAGAATTGCTTGAAGCTTCAACAAAATTACAGCCAGAAACGAATCAAACTGATGATGGCACAAAAAGAGTAAAGACCACCGCTATTAATCCGCAGCTGCTTAAAGAATATGTAAACAACCAATTATTTGAAGCCGATGGCGTAACGCCAACCCAAAAAATGAAGTCGTTTGCTAAGGAGCAAGGCGTTGATTTTTCAGATGTTAAAGGACTGCAAAAAATAGCTTCTGATTTTGAAAACGATATTCGTTTAAGGGTAAAAGGCGGCACCGAAGTAACAAGAAACTACAACAACCTCGACGTTCAAAAAGAAGCCAATGACGAGCGTGAACGCAGAAGAAAAGCAGCCCAAGATAATACAGAAAAAACAACAATTTCTTACGTTGAAAGAATAAATAACGCTAGTCCCAGTCTAGCTGATAGTTTTTCTTTTTCTACACCTTATCAATTAAAAGATAAAAAAAGTGGCTTAGGTAAAGATGGTTTTATTAGTGGAATAACAACATCTAAATCAGGTATGATTTTTTTAAAAGGAGAACAAAAAATCGGTACAAGAAAGAAAGAAGAAGATGGAGTTGAAATAACTGAAGATGCTTGGAAATCCATTACAATAAAGGATAAGCAAGAAGTACAATCTATACTTGGAGGAACTCTTGGGACTAACTCTTATGAAGAGACTTTAAAAGTTTTGAATGATATTAAATCAAAAAACTCAAGAAGTGCTAATACTAAATCAAAAAAAGAATCAGCAGCACAACGCGCTTTAAGAATTGCAAACGGAGGATAACTTATGCTACAGCCAAAAAAACAAAACGGACTTACACCTGAAGACAATAAAATATTGATTCAAGAGCTTACCAATTACGCAAATGAAGGGGCTTCTGATGAAGATTTGCGTGTTTTTAGAGAAACATTTATATCTACTAAAAAAAAAAGTACACCCAAAGAAAACGAATATTTTTCTATTGCTCCCAATGCAAAATCGGTTTCGGTACAGAATACTGGTTCTTTGGATGGGAAGGCTACGCAAGGATTTCCTCAAATTGATACCAATAGCGTAGCCCCAGGAATGGGCGTGCAACCCACGCCTGAAACAGCACAAGCTAAAGAAAAAAGATTACGCAAAGAATTGGCCAATGTAAAGGTTACACCTGAAAACATGGACCAAGTAATGGCTGACACAGACGCTCTTTCTGTATCAATAAAACAAAACAAAAAAGCAGCAGAACAAGCAAAAAGTGCGAGAGTAAAAAAACTTGAAACTTCATTTTATGCTGCTACTCAAAATAACGATGATAATCTTGAAGTTGATAAACGACTTAACGATAAAATAAACAATAAAGGTTTTGTAAACAATATTGTTTCAGCGAGTAAAAGCGCATTTAATACTGTATTAGGGGCGGTGGCTTCTACAAGTCCTACATTAGCAGGATTAGCTTTTATGGGTGTAAACGAAGATCCTCTTTCGGATGAAAAAAAACAAGCCAAAAAAGAAGCTTTGAAAAGCAAGCAAAAACTTTCCGATAATGAAATAAATGATCGCGCTAAGGAAATTTTTAAGGAAAAAGAAAAAGAAAACCTATTCATTGATAGAGCCAATTCCTTTTTAGATGATTTGGATGATGAAGACAGAAATTTGTTAAAACAAGACCGATACGATAAAGGCGTTCACTTACAAGAAGATAATTTAAAAAGACTTAAATATAATGCTGCATTACAAACAGTAGCTGAGGACAAAATAAAAGAATACCAATCAATTGAATCACAATTAAAAAAACTACAAAGCAGCAAACAGCCTTTCCCAGAGGAATTGTATGCTAAATATACTGCTTTGAGTAGTGAGATCAAGAACATTAGCTCTAGCATCAAAAAAAATGAAGATTACATTCAAAAAAACAAAAAAGATTTAGGTACTACTGAACAAGAATTTGATTTATTCAAAAGAGAATATGGAGACCTCTATAATTTTGCAAGTAATTTTTCAATTACCAGTGGTGATATTGGGGTGGGTATTTTAGGAGGCGTAAATTATTTAGCTAGTATGAGTCCAAACCCCATAGATAGAGTAAACGCTATGAAGGGGCAAGAGTTAGCTTCTGAATTATCAGAAGATCTTAAAAAGGCTAGAGAAAATCTCAGAAAACCAGTTGAAAGTATTGAAAGTGCAGAAGGATTGCTAAACTATACCTCTGATTTATTAGCCAACCAAATACCAATTTTGGTAGCAACTTCAACAGGGGCTCCAGGATTAGCAGCAGTTGGTTTCTCTTCAACCGGACAAAAATATACCGAAATGAATGAAGAAGTTAGTCAAGGTAAAGCAAGTTACACTCCTTTGCAAATGGCTGTTTCTCCTTTTTTATATGGAGGTGCTGAAGTCATTTCTGAAATACCAACCTTGTCAATTCTGAAAAAAGGAGGTCGAGTAATTGAATCTATTGTCAAAAGCGAAACACAATTAATCGCTAAAACAGCAAAGCAAAAAGCAATTGATTGGTCAAAAGATTACGGTATTGATATGAGCAAGGAAATGGCAGGAGAGCAATTTACCAACTTTACTCAAAACTTTAATGACAAGTATATTTTAGGGAAAAAAGATGTTGGACTACTTGATAATACCGGAAGAGTATTTAAGGATACATTTACGCTAACCTCTATTTTAAAAGCTGCACCTCATACTTTCGGTGTTATTGCTAAACCATTTCAAACAAAAACCGATTTAGGAACACTAGACGAAAATTCAAGAAAAATAATAGAGTTTTCTCAGCAATTAAATACTGAAGGATTAAGCGATATTGAAAAAAATGTCATTCAAAAACAAATAGATAAGGTAACTGCTGAAAGTTCAAAAATCGTTGCAAATACAATAGGCTCAATAGAAAACATGCCAGGCGAATTATACGATGAAGTAGTCTCTTTAAATTCAAAAGCAGGTGAGATTAAGTCCCAAGCTAAAGCTATTAATGACGGTAATTTATCTAATAAAGATGAATTGCTTAAAGGTCTTGCCGAAGACTACAAAGCCTTACAAGAACAGCGAACTGCAATAATTGATGGTAAGACTACAGTTGTTGATGTTTTACCACTACAAAAACAAGAAACACTTAAAAGGCAAGCTATGGAGGATTTGGTTACTGAACTTAATCCTGATGGCACTAAAAACACCACCATAACTAATGAGCAAGTAGTTGAGCGCGCCAATAAAATATTTGCAGAATCAAAAGCTAACGAAAGCACCACAACACAGACGAGCACGCCTACTTCTTCGGAAGAGGCAGCTCCGAGTGTTACCGCACTACCAAAAAAAGAGGTAAATTTACCTTTTTCTCCTACTGGATCCCAGCAAAATGGTGAAAAAGTAGAGGGTAATTCCCCTCAAAAAATAGATCTTACTGAAGAAGACAAAGCAATTGTACAAAAAAAGGTAGTTGAGGAGCCTAGAGTTTTGCTACGTAGAGGAGCCGTTGGTGAAGATGCTTTTTTTGCATTACCAAATGAGGGTATTTATGGTGAAGTGGTAGACAAAGTTGGTGCTGATGAAAATTATACTGCATACCAATACCCAGAAGACTTTAAAATTAAAGATTTAAGCAATGACGTGGTTTTTGACGATTACATGTCAAATAAAATGTTTGAACAAACCAAGGAAGAAGGTTATGATGCTGCTTATATTATGGAAATTGACGGAAGCAAAGTACTTCATGTTATCAATCCTGGTAAACTTACTTTACTTGATGAAAAATTACCTGAACTAAGAGATAATAAAAAACAGCCCGTAGTTGAGCAGACTACGCCCGACACGAAAGCGCAACCTTCAGAAGTTGCGCCTAGTGTTTCAGAAAATATAAATAATAATGAAGCGCCACCTAGATCAAATACTTCTACTAATGGAAACGTTCCAGTTGGAAATAACCCAGAAGCAGTATCGGAAAAAAATAACGAATTACAACCCTCCACTAAGTCACCAACAGGTAAAGGAGAAGTTGGAACAAAGCTTATTGAAGTAAACAAAAAAGTTTTTGGTCTTGATGATGAAAAGTCAAAAGCTAATGCTATTGTCATGGAAAAAACTATTGAAACCATGGCGAAACGTGCCGGAATTTCAATAGAAGAAATGTTTGATAAAATAGAATTTGAAAAAGGTGATGCTAAAACAGCTGAAAACTTGTCTAAAAGAGGTAAAGCACTCTTTCAAATTATTGGTAAAAATGCCAATTTATCTAAAAACGTAAAACAATTTTTAAGTGATGCAAAATCGTTAGAAAAAAATGGTACCAATCCAAAAACAATTTTCATGCAAACAGGTTGGGAGAAAGGTACTGATGGGAAATGGAAATACGATATGCAGGAAGGGAAAATAGAATTTAAACAAACAGAAAACGGAAATCTAGAAGATGTTTTAGATTATCAGGAATTGTTTGATAAATATCCTGCTGCCAGAAAAATAAATATTGTTTTTAATAACAATATGCCTTACTCGGGATTATTTTCAGCAGAAAAAAACCGTATTCAAATTAATAATTCAGAGGGTTTAACAGAGTCAAAATTAACTCTTTTACATGAAATTCAGCATTGGGTACAAAACAAAGAGGGATTTAGTACTGGTGGTAATCAAAATACTGTAAAAAACTTTATTCAAGAACAAATAAAAAAAACTACTGATAATAAGGTAAAAAAAGCTGTAATAGCATTCAAAGATTTGCTATTAAAAAGAAAACCAGACAACGCAAAGGTTAATGAGCAATTGTCTAAGCTAAAAGATCTAATTAACAAAGATGATTTTGATCTTTATAAATCTATTGCAGGTGAAGTAGAAGCTCGTAACGTAGAGCAACGTTTCAACATGCCTATTGATCAAAGAAAAAACACTCCATTATCTGAAACAGAAGATGTTTCCAGAGACGAACAATTGGTTTTGTTTCAACGTGAACAAGGCGCTATGCTGGCCGAAGACAGTAAATTTATCATTTATTCTTTAATAGATCCAAATGTTTCAACTCCATTGCATGAAATAGCGCACGTTTACGAACATTATTTAACAGAATCAGAACGTTTAACCATTTTACAAAATGCAGGACATAAATCATGGTCTAGAGATACATCTGAGCATTTTGCAAGGAGTTTTGAGAAATACTTGTCTGACGGAATTGCACCAAGTCCTGAAATGAAATCTATTTTTGATGATTTTAAGAAATGGATGATTGAAATTTATAATGGTATTACTGCCAGCGATATTGATATTAAACTTTCCCCAGAAATGAAGCAGGTTTTTAATACCATGCTTGGTAACGAAAAAACAATAATTACTAAAAAAGTAAAATCGATTAAAGATTCAGAATACGATGTTGATTTTGATGAAAAAGGTACTATTCTTGAAATAAGAAGTTCTAAAGATGGCCGTATTATACCTAAATTTATAGAAAGAAATGTTAAAAAAACTTCTAAAAATCTATCTGGTAAAATTTTAAGTAAAAATGCAAACTACTCTAAAATAGCTGCAGATGCTACGGGATCACTTACTAAAGATCAAATAAGCAAACAAGAAAAGGAGTCTAGAAAAAGAGACAATGAAAAAATTATCGCTTTTGAACCTACTAACGAGTACGAAGCTGCATTAAAATATGTTGCTGAAGGTGGCAAAGCCAAATTATCTTCTATTAAAAAGGAGACTGGTGAAAAAAATACAAAAGCTATAAAGTGGGCCGCTGGATTTAACCTAGAATCAAATTTACCATCAATAGAAAACATTGCAGAACAATTAGTTGCAGAAAATCAAAATTTAGACGAATCAGAAATTAGAGACGCACTGATAGATATATTTAGTACTTTTGAAAATCTAGAAGCTGTAAAAAATAGGCTTTTAGAAACGTATGACGAAAATAATTCTAAAAACCAAGAAGAGGAACTTCGTGCCTTTTTAGGCTCATTAAGCCCAAAAGAATTAGCAATGTACGAAGCTATTCAGGCGGAAGATAGTTATTTTGAAGAGTTAAGTGATGAAGAAATAGATCAATATAATAGAGAACAATTTAAGAAATATGAAGAAGGACAAAGAGCAACCGAAGGAAGAGATAGCTCCTTTAACGAGGAGTCAAAAATCAATTCTAAGAATTTTGAAAGAAAAGAGGGAGTTGGAGAAAGACAAAGAGGATCCGAAGAAGAAGGAGGAATAGATGAATTCGCTAACGAGCAAAACCGTAAAAAAGAACTCACTAATGAACGTGTTTCATACGAAAAAAAGACCCCAAAAAATGCTCCAAAAAAACTTTCTGAAATTATAAAAGCAGTTTCAAGTGGTTTGCGTTCGCATTTAATTTACAGTAGGCCTAAAAAAAGTAACGTGCTAGGTACTTACAATCCAAGAAATACTTTGGTGCGTATTACTAGAGCCGGAGATATTGATACCGTAGCGCATGAATTAGGGCATTTGCTTGATGATAGATTTGATTTACTAGGATCAATCAGTAATGGAGTAGAAATTGCTATTTTAAGACAATTAAAATGGTATTCTGACCGAGGAGGATCTAATCCTCCATCAAATACAACTCCATCACAAAAAAAGGAGTATTTACAACGTGAAGGATTGGCCGAATTTATACGCTCTTATATTGCCAACCCATCACAAACAAACGTTATTGCAGCTGAACTACTTGCACACTTTGAAAGTGCTATTGATGCTAAAACAAAAAGTGTTCTACAACAATTTTCACAAGATTATTTAGACTTAGCTAACGCAAGTGGAATTGAAAAAACATTATCTAACGTTGAGGAAATTGACTTGCCAAACAAAAACAAGTTCATTGAATGGCTTAAAAGTTTTCGAAAAAGTGAGGATAAATTATCATTTACAGCCATGGATAAGTTTTATGCTGAAATGGCAAATTCAAATCATTTTGGTATTAAAGCCTTTAAAACTTTGCTTGCTATGCAAGGTAAAACAGATGTAAAATCAAGTGAAAACTTTGAAATCATGTCGCGATTATTTTCGGGTATTAACGGAAAATTAGAAAACATTTTTTCAAAAGGAATGATTAATGCTAAAAACGAAAGAATTAAAGCTGAAGGAGGCGTTTTTAGTAAAGATCAAAAAGGAAGAACCGTGTACACAGACGGTACTGCTATGAATGTAGCTTGGCTTATAAACGGACTTGATACCACTACGGAAGAGACTCTAAAAAAAGATATGAATGAAGTAATTGCTATGGCAGTTGCTGAACGAACTATTGAGTATGCTAAGAAGTTTGACAGAAATGATAATCTTACGGGAGCTGGTGCCGGAATTGAAACTGATTTATCTGTTGCAATCAATACATTAAATGAGTTTGAAGACCTTAAAAATACGGATAAAGCAAAATACGACCTAATTAATGATGGAGTAAAGCGTTACCGACAAATGGCAGACGCTACTTTGCAATATGCCGTAGATAAAGGGAGAATTAGTCAGGAGCAATACAACCAAATAAAAGCTTCAAATGAATACTATGTTGCACTTAACCGTAATAAAAAATTACAACCAGGTGATGATTTATTTTCATCATTCAATACTGGAACAAACGGTATAGGTGCTGCAAAAGAAATAATCAAGAAGGCAAAAGGAGGAACTAATACAATTGAAAACCCTTATTTGTCATTGTTACGAAACATGAATAACATTATCAAGGAGGCAGATAGAAACGAAGTCATGCTTTCATTTGTAGAACCCCTAATTAGTAACAGAAAAATGGGCGATGGCGAACCCGTTGATTTGTCTAAAATAGGTTTTGTTGCAAATGATGGCGATGCTGAGACAATAAAAGTTTTCCGCAATGGCAAACTAGAAAAATGGAAATTTAACGAGGAGATTTTTAAAAGTTTAAAAAACATAGAATCAATAGCCTCTAATCCTATTATGAATATTATTTCAAGTCCTAGTCAACTAATTCGATGGACTGTTACCCATAATCCTGTTTTCTACGCGAGAAACATTGTAAAAGATACTCAGGCTAGAATAATTATTTCAAATGATCATAGTTCTTTTGTTGACATGATACACAATGCTGGAGACAAGGAATTATTTGAATTGTTTGGAGGGTCACAAGCTGGGCACTTGCATACTAGTAAAGAATCGTATGCAAAAACTATGAAGGGAACCATCAAAGAAATTACTAAAAAAGGCGGCATTGTATTAAGTCCAAGAAATTTGGGTGAGAAATATGTAAAGTTCCTTCAAACTGGTGAAAACTTGAATAGAATAGCCGAATTTAATTCGTCATACAAGGTTGCTAAAAAGCAAGGAATGAGTGATTATGATGCTGGATTGTATGCTGCTTTTCAAGCTAGAGACTTGATGGATTTTGCTGTGGCTGGACATACTATGAGAGAAATAAACAAAATAATCGTTTTTTCGAACGCGGGTGTTCAGTCAATAAGAAAAGCAAGCAAGTCACTAAAAAAAGATCCAGCTGGATTTGCTTATAGAACTGCCTTATATTCTGTTATTCCAACCGTTGCTTTTTCTTTATTAAGAAACATGATGGGTGACGATGATGAATACGAAAACTTGCCAGACAATCAAAGAGATATGTATTTTAACTTTAAAACTACTGTTACTGGTGATGCTTGGATTTCTATTCCGAAACCGTATGAGTTAGGTTTAACTTCTGCTTTTGTTGATAGAGCAATAAGCAAGGTAAGAGGCAACGATAAAGCTTTTGATGGAATTATAGGTACTACCATGAAAACCTTAATGCCATTTGATGAAAGTTCATTTTTAGGTGGATTAAAACCTATTATTGAAACTCAAATGAATAGAAATACTTTTACTGATAGAAGTATCGTTCCAGAATGGGAATCGGGTAAATTACTAGAGTTAAGAAAAGAAGTAGACAAGGCCTCTCTTATTAGTCAAAAAACATCAAACCTATTCAAAAAAGCAGGAATGAGTGTAGACCCAAGAAATATTGATCATATTTTGAGAGGTTACGGAACTTACTTTGCTAATCAAGGAATGGCAATATCAGATTTAGCCAAGGGCGATCGTGCTGAATTAAATTTCTGGATTACAAAATCTGGTTTTGCAAAGGACATACCTACCTATAATGCAAAGTCAGTAAAAATAGCAACTGACTTAGCAGTAGAAATAGGAAAAGTAAATAGTAAGCCTATGAAATCGTTGCGCGATAATATTGAAAAATTCTATGAAGAAACCAATTTGGTTAAACGTAAAGAAATTTTAAAAGAAATTTACGCCAAATCAGAGGACCTGATAAAGAAATTTGAAGAGGATAAGGTACAAATACTAAACAAAGAAAAACGCCCTGATTAGGGCGTTTTTGTTTTTAGAATTGTGCTTTAAACTTCACAACTGTTTTGGCAGCAATTTCTATAGGAGCACCCGTTTGTGGGTTTCTACCAACTCTAGCTTTGCGCTCCGTTGTTGAAAAGTTACCAAAACCCAAGAAACTTGCTTTGCCTGTTACTTTTACAGCCTCACTAATTTGTGTAAAAACATCTTCGACAATGGTTTTTGCTTGAATTTTTGTAATTCCGTTGTTCTCTGCTACTTTTGTAATTAATTCTGATTTATTCATAATAGATATTAGATTTGACCTATACAATCGAGGTTTTGGTTATTAATCTGTTATTTCAATTTTAAAATTTATTAATGCTAAATATGTTTTTTTATCAATTAAATCTTTAAACTCGTTAGCTACTTTACGAATGTGTTTTTCTTTCCCTAATTTGTAAAAATTAAACGCCTCTATTTCGGTATCAAACAAACCGATTCTTTTACTATTTAAGCTTGCTGTAAATTTTGATTTTTCTTTATTAAATGAAACCCCAATGAAATATTTACCCCTTTTTCCCTTGCTGTTAAGTAGCAATGAATTTAATGCTCTTGGAACAAAAACACATGTTTCTTCTGAATAGACTCGATTGTTTTTAAAAAGAATATCCTTATCAAGTTCATAGCTCTCTTTATAGTTTTTATAAAACCATTCTGCAAATATTTGAAAATTATGCCAATCTTCATGAACAGAACATCCTTTGTATGCAGGAAATCTTATTTGCCATTTATTATTATAACATCTGGTAAGCATACTTCTCCATACTCTATATGCTTTTGTATATTTATCATCTATTTTGGCTTTATGTTTTCCTTCACCTATAAAACCTAATTTTGATTTTAAGTTTTTAATATAACCTTTTTTTAAATTGTCATACTTAATAGAATAGCGAATATTACCATCTTCAAATTTAACATCTACGTCGTTACAATTTCTGTATAAAATTATTTCAACTACCTCTCCATTTTTAGTAACAAACTTTTCTCCTATTCTATTTTTCATATTACTTCGTGGTTATTAATAGTGTTTATTCTGTCTATGATGCTGGCTTTTGTCAATATCCTATAATTGATACTGTCTTTAAACTTTTCGTCAACCATTTGTTTTGTTGGAATCATACCTTTGTCAATATCGTTTATCATATCCTCAATGCTGATTTCGTGTTTGAGTGCCATTCCTTCAATAATATACTCTCGAATGCAGTTTTTTTTACGGGCACCCACATTAAAATTATGCAAAGGATCGTTGTTCCTCATGTATTCCTTTGCTTTTTCTTTTAAGGAGGTTCTGATCGTTTCGATTACTTCGTCAACTATTTGGTCAAACTCTTCTATTTTCATGCCGCTTCTGTTTTTTGTTGCATCTTAGTAATTAAGCTGCGTTTATTAGCAATTGTTCTTTTTAGGGCTTGATTTTCCGCTAAAAGAGTATTGTTTTTCTGGTCCATTTTTTTTAGATCAGATAGTAAATCGGTATAGTTTTTAGCCATTATCTCTGTAGATTCGGCTATGCGTATTAATGCTGAGACTTTAATTTGTTCCAAAGTTGCTTTTTTTGGATCTAATTGTATTAAAGGCTGTTTGCTAATGTTTTTTAGGCTGAATTGTTCTTTGTCCATTTGATGCTTTATTGAGTGTTGTAATTATTTTTTTTAGGTGCTTGATTTCTACTTGGTAGCTTTCTATAATTTGATTTTTATCTTGAACCACTTTGTTAAATCGTTCTTTTTCAAAATGGTGTTCGGTAAGCGGATCATCGCAATTGCAATTTTCGTTTATTAAATTATGAAGATTGCCATAACACATAGGGATAAAGTGTTTTTTGCCTTTTTCATCGTATGAATAAAAACACTTCACGGAATTATCTTGTTACCAAATTCATCAAAAAAGTTTTTATTTGCCTTAAATACTCCAGAAGGCAATACGTCTATATTAGGCTCCCAAAAAGAAAGCTTCCCTTTTACATTCAGAATTGGTTTCTCATAAAGAACTGGATTTGCCAATACCCAATTGTATATTGGCTTTATGTTTGGAAGAACATTTTTATAATAATTTCTTTCGTCTTTTTCATCTATGAAATCATCTTCTTCACGAAACGCTGTTTTTTCAGCCCAAATACTCTCGTGATTAATTATACAATCGATGATGTCAACTTCTCCAATGATTGCAGATATAGATTGACTATACAAAAAATCAGCAGTTCTTTCAGTTATGCCTTTATTTTTTAATTTTTTTGAATAATCAATATACATTTCATCAGATATCATTAATCCAAAATCTTCTGATTTAACTTTTTTCCCTGATGCATGAATATAAATTCTACCTCGAAATTTAGTCTTCCATGTTCGGTTCTCGATATTTTTAATACCGTGTGCTATTAGTGATGCGTAAGGTTGCTTAATACTTAATGCTTTCATTTAGTTTTGTTTTTTGTCTCTAGCCTGTGGAGAATGTTAACTCAAGTATTGACTTTAAAGAGGTTTTCAAATTCTATGATTTTTAATAGATCAGCTTCTAAATCTTGATAATTGAGAGCTGTGTATCTAAATATTCGCCATCCTTGACTAACTGCTAGATTATATTTGATACAATCATTAGAAAATCCATTTACAGAGGTATGTCGGCTTTTATCTGAAAAAATACCCTCGTATTCAATTGCAAGTTTTAAATCGATAATTGCCCAATCAAATCGATACCTGCGCTTATTATCAAACTGATGTTCTACAACGTAGTCAGAAATCAATTCTTTTTGTTTAAAACTCATCAGGATAAACTCAATAGTGTTTTTCTCAACTGAGATCTTTTCGACTTTCTTAATTTTGATTGGTTGCACTTTGGCAAGTCCATCAACTTTCAGCCCTTTGGATTTTGCATTTTCTAAATCTTTAAGACTCCAAGCCATCTACTTCTTTTTTAAATTCATCAAACGTTTTAAATCTCTTGAGGTAATTACAAACCACTACGCTTCTGCATCGGTTCTGGACCACACCACTTAACTTTCCTTCAGCTGCTTTCTTTTGGATATCTTCAAGCAGTTGAACATATTGTGGGCGCCAACCTTGAACCATTACATCTTGCTTCAACTCCTCGAGGTATTGCCTCATCTTTAACCGATATAATCGTTTTTTAACTGGAAGTGGAACGAGTAACTTCTTTTCTAATTTATCTATGAGAAGCCAACCATCACTTGAAAAACCTTTGCTTTGAATTTCATCAAAAACCATTTGAATAAAATCTTGCTGAGCCTTTTGTTTTGATTCCTCAGTCGTTTCATTCGAAACTATTTTTAATCTTGATTTAGCCAATTGGTATTCATCATTTAATCGTTTCCATTCCAAATATGCAGTTAATACCTTTCCGGTTGCATTTATCGAAAGTTCAGGAAGTAAGTTGATTTCTTCGTTTTTACTATCTCGTAACTCGCGTGCTAAAGTCATTTTGAAAGCATGGTATATTTCTCCAGGCGTTAGCTTATTGAATTTTGGTGTTGAGGTTAAGAATAAAAGCCAATCTTTGTCCATGTCCTTGTTCTTTTCTCTAACCTGAAGCAATCTAAATAAATCATCCGTTAACTTAGTTTTGGTGTTCACCATGCAATTTTTAATACTGTCCTGGGACATTTCCCACTTCAATATCGTTGGTAAGCTCTCGAACAAGCTTTTCGGTATCGACGCTGGCAGGTTTATACCCTTGATTGCTATTTGCTCCTCCTGAGTTGCTATATTGTTTTCCATTCTGTAAATTTTGATTTTGTAGATTATTAACCCATTCAGTTTCAAATCCGGCCCAACTTCTTACAACACACAATTCTAAAATTTCATTGATGGGAGCATTAGTATCTTGAACTTGTTTAATAAATTTTTTAAAAGCCGTTTCTGTATTTGTTGCTTTTTTTGTTTTTCGAACTTTTAACCATTCTTCAATTAATTTTTTTTCGAAACCAAAATCTATCAATGCGTTTTTGAAACTAAAAATCTCTTTTGATTCTTTTTTTAAAAGAATATCATTAACATTATCATTAACATTATCATTAAAAGCGATGGGGTGCGATGGGGTGCGATGTTTTGCGATAGATATAGCCTCTAGTAGTGTTATTTCTTTAGATTTAAACTTTTCGTATAAATCTATATTCCAACGTTTTAAGTTACCAATAGCACCGCTTTCACTTTTATTTTCTATTTCAGCTTCCCATTTGATTAAATCTCTTTTTAGTTGCATTTTTATCGGTTCAAAAGCAATATTTACCACAAGTTCATCCGTTATTGGATCTTCATCGTTTACATAAGCAAATATGTGTTTCAATAATCTTCCCGCTACATCATCTGGTAATTGCTTAATTAAACCATAAGAATCTGTATAGAGAATAAAGGATGTTTTATCTTTAGCCATTGTCTACCTCGCTTTCTAAAAAAGAGATTTGTTTTTTCAATTCACGGTGAAGTTTAATTGCTGTTGATTTTGATAATTGTATGATTTCTGGATACTCTGAAAAATGGTCTTTGTTTTTGAATGAAACAGTTATGTTGTTCATTGTGTTAGCAAAAACTTCAAGTTCTAAATTTTCTGTTCCTGTATTTTTAGCACCGTTAAAAATGATTGATATATCTGCCATATTCCATGAATGTTTTATTAAAACAAACAAAAATTAAAAAACAAAACCCTTAAAATTAACGGCATCCACTCCGTTTCATTCAAGGGTTGTTTTGGTTTAAAACCATAGCTCTTAAAAGTAGGTGGATCTACAGAGCAAATATATTAATTCTATGTTATAAACATAAAAGTTTATGTAAAAAACATCAAAAAAACGCTTTTTTTATGAAATCAACTTCTGCTGGTAGTAAATAATGGTTTCCATGCACTTTTAAAATACCGTTTATGATAGTTAACTTTATTTCTATTGCGTAATCACGGAATAAGAAATACGTGTCTTTATCAAGCATAGCTGGTATTATGTAAAAGTTGGATTCCATTATTTAAAAAGGTAGATCGTCGGCTTCTTCTTCGTTGCTTTGTGGTGCAAAATTTTGAGGCACTGGATTTGGAGCTTGTTGTTGTTGCGTAGGTGCTGCAGAAGCTGTTCTTTCTCTGGTTGAAGAGTATAGTTTTATTTCTCTAGCAAGGCATTTTAGGTTGGCTTTGTGCGTGCCGTCGTCGGCCGTGTAGGACTCAATTTCTGGTTTACCCGTAACTTCAACTAAATTTCCTTTAAGTAACCAAGGAGCGAGGCCCACATCGTTTGTGAAATAAGCTACTTTGTACCATGTGGTTACTTTTTCTTCTTTCACCTTTTCAGTTACTGCTACAGAAAAATTGATTACTTGAATATTTCCTAAATCTTTTACTTCGGCATCGTTTCCTATATGCCCTACTAGTGTCATTTGTTGCATGTTATTTTTGTTTTAAAATGGATATTTGTTTTTTGGTATTGTTTCTAAATGATCATTTAGATCTATTCTTTTAATAAAATTTTTGTTGATCCAGTAACCTACTGATCCGCCTCTTATTGTTTGCTTTACAAGTATTCCTTTTTGGCAATTGGTAACTTTGAAGTTGTCATTACTTTTGAACTGCCAAAACAACTTTATATTACACGTTAATTATCATAAAATCAAGTTGTTAAGGTGTAATTGTGTTGCGTGTATAAACGAGTTATGCCTCAGTTTACCGAACCGAAATAGAAACGACGACTAAAACCAAACTATATGAAAATTTACAATGCTGATTTTAAAATAATACGGTTAGATTTTAATATCGAAATTTTAAAAACTAAACCATTAATGGAGTCTAAAGCAGAAATTGTTTTAGAATTGTTTCCTGCTTCTGACGGTATTAAAGATGCTTGTAAATTTGGTTTTAGAATTGCGTCACATTTTTTAGAAATGAATTCAAAAAAAGAAGCTGTTGGTTATCTGTCTGAATATTTCTCTGATTTTGTAATAGAAAATAAAGCTAAAGACGTGGTTGATATTAAAAGATTTGTTGAAAACGCATTTCTTAATCACGAAGTTCAATTTCAAGACAATAAACCGACAGAAGTTATAATGGACAACTTAATTTTAAATCCAAATATTGACGGATTTACGGATGATGTATTTTCTCATCTAAAAAAGCACGGATATTATCCTTAATAATTATTATCGGAACTGACTTAATAGCTTTTTTTAGAAACTTTCTTTTGAGGTTTTTCTTTGGAAATTGATAACCGTGTATTTTTGACATAATATTGTTTTTAAAATACTTCCGACTTAGAAACGGTGCGGAAGCGAAACCGAAAATTGAAACGTAAAAATTGAAATAAATAAAAAACCGAAGGCATAACAGCTAGTAAGCAATAGTCGGGCATCGGGTTTAATTTAATTAATTGTTTTGTACTTG